>Ga0265314_10001700_pt1 | contig 23913 bp, 19 predicted proteins | sample 4126metaG_FD_203106 | JGI IMG/M metagenome (GOLD analysis project Ga0265314, IMG submission 203106) | Rhizosphere microbial communities from Carex aquatilis grown in University of Washington, Seatle, WA, United States - 4-1-26 metaG | ecosystem: Host-associated > Plants > Roots > Rhizosphere >... | reverse complement strand
CCACCGGCGGAGTCACGCGCGCGAACGCGGCGGAATTCCTCGCGCTCCCGAACGTGCTGTGTGTCGGCGGCTCCTGGATCGTGCCCCCCGCGGCGCTCGAGGCTGCGGACTGGGACACCATAGAATCCCTGGCGCGCGACGCGGCCACGCTGCGGAGCGCCCGCACTTCCTAGACCGGACGTATGCGTCCGGCACGCAAGTAAGAATTGCGAATGAATCCCTGCGATCCGCAGGTGGACCGGCAATATCGCGTAACAACTTCAATTGACCCTGCTGAGGCTAGAACCCGCGCAACGTAGCCGGGTACTTACGCTTCAAGTCGATCGAATCAGATCGCGAGGACTGGCTTTAGGAGTCTTGGTGATCTCGATCTGCCCGCGATATCCCGTTCAAAGGCAACCGAACAGCGAAATTCCGGCTTGGGCTCTCGCGCCGCTCGCGCGGGCCTGGCCCAGGATAGTGCTGGTCGCTCTGCACGTACTGCCGAGCCTCGGCTTGCTGCTGAGGACGTCGGCATGCAGCGCCCTTCCCAGCTTCGCGAGCCAAACCGGCTTGCCATGCACGCAGTGTCATCTCGTCGGTTTCGGTCCGGCCCTCACTCCCTACGGGCGCCAGTTCAAGCTCAGCGGCTACGTGTTTGGCGGCGGTTCAACCTTCATACCCCTTGCCGGAATGGTGTTGATGGGATTCACGCACACGGGAGCCGACCAACCCACGCCTCCGGCGGCCGGGTTCGGCCTCAACAACGATGTCTCGCTGGATCAGGTCAGTGGATTTTACGGCGGACGAATCGCGCCGAACGTCGGCGCTTTCGTGCAAGTCACCTATGACGGAGTTGCCAGGCACACCGCGTGGGACAACCTGGACGTGCGTTACGCTCGAACACTGAGCCTGGGCAGTCACGGCGCTGTCTTAGGCGTATCGGTCAACAACAACCCGACCGTGCAGGACCTTTGGAACTCCATCCCCGCCTGGGGATTCCCGTATGTAGCCTCGCCGCTCGCACCGGCTCCGGCAGCGGCGACACTGGTCTCCGGCACGCTCTCTGGCGTCTCGCTCGGGGCGACCGCGTACGCGATGATCGACGACTGGGTATACCTCGAGGCCGGTGGCTACAAGGGCTTGACGAATCGGACGCTCAGCGATGTCGGCCTGTACCCGGGCAACAATATCAATCTGGACGGCCTGGCGCTGTACGCGCGCGCCGTAGTCCAGCATTCAACGGGCAGCCAATCCTGGTCCGCGGGCCTGCTGGAACTTCAAGCAAAGCTCCGACCGGATCGGCGAATATCCGCCACCGATGGCTATCGGGATCTCGGCGTAGATGCCACGTACGAATATCTGGCAGCACCGACCGGCAGCGTGCAAGCCAACCTCTCCTATATCCATGAGAGTCGCACGCTGAATCAGAGTGCAGCTAGCGGCGGTGCGACTTACAGCTCCGGAAAGCTCGACACGTTCAATGCGAATGTCACTTACGTCTACAGGCAGACCTGGGCGGCCACGCTGGCCTGGTTTGAGGCCACGGGCAACGTCGACCCGCTGTTTTATCCATCGGGCTCGGTCACGGGAAGCGCCAACGGCTCTCCTGACTCGGTCGGCTACGCGCTCGGGATCGAGTGCATTCCGTTCGGCAAACTCTCTTCCCTTGCACGGCCGTACCTCAATCTGCGCGCTGGTCTTCAATACACGATCTACAGCCGCTTCAACGGCGGCACTTCAAACTACGACGGGGAGGGGCGTTCGGCCAGTCAGAACGACACACTCTATGGATATATCTGGATTGCGTTCTAGGCTCCGTCGAGCATATGAGAAATGCGGCGTGAAGACAGGGCCGCCAGTCCTATCCCTATCGCTTCTGCTCATGGCGCCGGGCGCGTGGCCGCAGGAGTGCCACTTTAGAATCGAAGCCAACGATCAGATGCAATACAGCACGAATCACATGCTCGTTCCGGGTTCATGCTCGGACATCGAGGTGACCCTCGTGAACGCCGGGACGCAGATCGCGAAAATCATGGGGCACAACTGGGTGCTATCCAAACCTTCCGACATGAGAGTCATAGCGAGCGCCGGGCTTGCCGCTGGATTTGAACACAACTGGCTGGCGCCGGGGGATCAGCGAATCATTGCGGCGACGAGACTTGTGGGAGGTGGGGAGTCCGCGTCGGTGCACTTTTCGGCTTCCGTGCTCCATGCCGGAGCGGAATACAGCTACTTCTGCTCCGCGCCGGGGCACTACGTCACGATGCATGGTCGATTTCTTTTCGGGCTTGCACACCCGTAGCGACGACTCGGTCAATCGGGCTGGACCGACTTCGACAGTCCGAAGTAGAAACCACGCCGTGGTCCGAACTGCGGCGCGCCGACGCCGACGCCGGTGCCATTACGGATCTGGTAGCTGCGGTCGAGTAAGTTGATCACGTCGAAGCGGGCCGTCAGCGAGCCGCTGTCCCCAAGACGGAACACGTGCGTGGAACCGAAATTCACCTGCGCGTAGTACGGCAGATGCGCACCGTTCGGGATACCCGTGCCGCCATAAGCGGTCGTCACGCCATCGGGAAGGACCAGATCCGCCCGCAAGCCCGATCCCAGCAGGAAGTCCGCGCTGAATCGGGTGTCCATCCACAGGTAGGACACGCCGCCGGAAGCGGTCAGTTGCTGCTCATGGTCAAGGTGGATGAAGTTGTTCGCAATGTAGGCCAGATCCTCCGGGGCAAAGTTGAACTGCGCCGTTTCGATGTCCTTGCCGCGCGCGCTCTGCGCCGCGAGGTTCAGGTAGGCCGTGAACGGACCGCCCGCGTAGTTGGCCGTGAACTCGACGCCGTATTGGCGCCCGTAGCGGTAGTTGAACGGGGTCAGAATGATCGGGGCGCCGAACTGACCTTCGTCGATCAGATCGACCGACTGCTTGTAGTAGCTGTCGAGTCCGACATTGAATGCGCGACCGAAGCGCTGCTGGATACCGAGGTCAAAGTAGTTGGCCCGCTCCGGCAGCGGGGCGGCAGCCTCTGAATTCAGCGGCGGCGCGGTCGTGTACTGGAACAACGCAATGTCCTTCGCGCCGACCAGTTCGAACGGCGGCGGGGAGATGTAGCGCGAATAGCCCGCGTGCAGCGTGGTATCCGGGATGACCTTCCAGACGACGTTCAGGCGCGGACTGGCCTGACTCGCCCCCGTGTAGGCCGTGAAGCGATCGAAACGCACGCCATAATTCACGGTGAGTTGCGGTCTGGCCTGCCACTCATCCTGCAGGTAGACGCTCTCGAGCCATTCGGTCCTGCCGCCGTTGTCAATGATCGCCTCCGGAGTGTTGGCATCGGGAAGCTGATTGCCGGAGCCGTCCCCGGACAGCACGCTGGAGGTCGTCTGGCTGATCGAATGATCCGTCTGCAGGAACAACCCGGCGCGGATCGTATGGCTGTCGTTGAGATGGTAGGCACCGTCGCTTTGCACGGCATAGGCCACGTTCTGCTTGAACGCGTTCTGCGCGATGCCGTTGAACAGCAGGTCACCGATCGGATCCGGCTCGAAGCTCAAGGACGAGAAGCGCGCGATGAACGAGGACTGCAAGTCGAGAGCGCCCGCGGCGTGCTGCCAGCTCAACGCGGCGAAGTGTGTGATTTCACGCTGGTTCTCGTTCAGCTGCTCGGACGGGTAGTTCATCTGCCCGTTGACATCGAGGCCTAGGGAGGGCTGCGCGCCGGTCAGATCCGGAATCTGGAACCTGGCGACCGAGCTGCCGAGCATCAGCGCCAGCCGGTTCTGCTGATCGAGGATGTTCTCGAAGTACCCAAAGCCATGGTACTGCGAGGTGTGGTCGTGCACCGGATCGACACTGCCGTCGGGCGACTCGATTCCGAGGTCGTTGCGCAGGAAATCCGCTGAGACGAAATAGCTGAAGCCGCCTGAGCCACCGCCGTAATTGAAGCTCGGCTGCACGGTGCCGTGGCTGCCGCCATACATGGACAGTGCGCCGCCGGGCTGCTGCAGACCGCTCTTCGTGGTCAGGTCGATGATGCCCGCGGTACGCAACCCGTATTCGGCCGGCAATGCGCCGGTGATCAGGCTCATCGAGGAGATCAGCCGCGGGTCCAGCGACTGGCCGAAGACACTGATTCCCTCCGGCAGGATCACGCCGTTGAGCCGGTATTGCAATCCATTGTGCTCGCCACGCACATGGAACTGGCCGAAGGAGTCCTGTGCGACTTCGGGTGCCTGCATGACGACCTGATTGAGAAGGGTGTTGTCGCCACCCGGTGTTGCGGCCACCGCGGCCGCATCGACAGTGTAGGTCGAGGCGCCGGTCTGGGTCTGGATGCCCGCGCGCCGCGCGTCCAGCCGCGCCGCGGTGACGGTGATTTCCTGCAGGGATGAGGCGACTGGCGCGGGCGCGGCCCCGGGCGCCTCATCGGCCCATGACAGTGCGGAATACAGCAGCGAAGCACCAAAGCAGAGCGCCGTCGGCAACGACGTTGAAGCGAGTCGACACATGAGAATGTCCCCTCAATCGAACCCCATGGCTGCACGGCCGGCTCGAGGCCGGACCGCGGACTACCGGCGATTCAGGGGTTGCGGGGTGGGGCGCGAGATCGAAACGCGAGGAGCGGAGCGCGGGAGACCAGGGATGCGACGACGGCAACGGCACTGTCGCGGACAGTTTCCGCTGCCACGACGGGCCTCTGGCCGGTGCTGCCGGCGGTGGCGAGCAGCGGCGCGAACGACAGGCACTCGGAGCACAGGCGGGCGCGCGAATCCGACGATTGGTCGGAACGGTCCGATCCGGGGCGCAGGTGGGAATAGGTATGCGCCTGCGCGGCGAATTGCGCGATGAGCAGCGCCATCGCTGTCATCAGCGCAACACGCAGCTGCAATTTTCCGGTCAATCCTGGCAAGGCGCGCCACCCGCTATCCGGCGGCCAATAGTAGACAGCGGCGCGCGACAGCGTCAATCGGCCGGCCAACACTCGTTTGGGCGTGGCCGGGACTGTTGCACAGTCTGGCGACGCGCGGCGCGGTACGATGCGGGTCCGTTCCCGACCCCGAAGGCTTGGTATCCCATGATGGATCTCTGGCAGACGATTGTGCTCGGCATCATCGAGGGCATCACGGAATTTCTGCCCATCTCCAGCACCGGCCATCTGCTGATCGCCGAACACTGGCTCGGTGCACGCTCGGAGCTGTTCAACGTCGCGATTCAGGCCGGCGCGATCCTGGCGGTGGTGTTCATCTACTGGCAGCGGCTGCTGTCGCTGTTCACCCATCTCGGGGAGCGCGCCAGCCGCGACTATCTCGCGAAGCTGCTCCTGGCCTTCATGATCACTTCGATCGGCGGCTTCATCGCGACGCGGCACGGCTTCAAACTCGCCGAATCGCTGCTGCCGATCGCGCTCGCCCTGATCATCGGCGGGGTCGCGATCCTGATCATCGAGCGGCTGGTCGCCGGGCGCGCACCCTCGAGTGACGTGACCTGGAAGGTGGCCTTCTGGGTCGGCACCTGCCAGATCCTGGCGGCGATTTTTCCGGGCACTTCCCGTTCGGCCTCGACGATCTTCGCGGCCATGCTGGCCGGCCTGACGGCCAGACCCGCTGCCACGGAGTTCGCGTTTCTGGTCGGCATACCCACCATGTTTGCGGCGACCGGCTACGAACTGCTCAAGACCCGCGGCGAGACGGCGGGGGAAGACTGGGGCGCACTGGCGATCGGCTTCGTGGTCTCCGGTGTGGTCGCGTTCATCGCGGTCAAGTGGCTGCTCCGGTATATCCAGTCGCACCGCTTCACGCTATTCGCGTGGTATCGCATCGTGTTCGGCGCCGGGGTGCTGGCGCTGGCGCTCTGGTCGCACTGATACCTCGCTGATACATCGCTGATCCAGCGCCGTCGGGTCCGGTGCTTTGCAGGCGCGCCTTGCGTGCGCCGTGCCGTGCGCTTTGCCGCGCCAGGACCTGCGCGACGGCCCCCCGCAGTGGGTCACATCCCGGTGCCATTGATATTAAATGTTCTTAACTATCAGGCATCTGGCTCGAAGAGCGGGTTAACTATTTGGCCCGGCACCGGTCCATAGTCCGGAGTTGCACTTCCAGCGGCGCGTGGTTGGACCGATACGGAAATACCAGAATGAGCAGCCCCCCACCGCAATTCGAGCCTACGGCCGCGCCGCAATCGCCGCGCCGCGGTCGATCGCGCCGGGTACTGTGGATCGCCGCCGCGGTCGTGCTGGTGGCCGTGGTCGCGACGGTCATCTATCTCAGGCATCGCAGCGCGACGCAGGTGCAGCCGCGATTCGGACGCGGCGGGCCGCTGACGGTCGGTGTCGCGCAGGTGGGCCGCAGCGACGTGCCGATCAAGGTCAATGCGCTCGGGACCGTGACGCCGCTCGCGACAGTCACCGTACATCCCCAGGTCACCGGACAGCTCATCAGGATCGCCTTCACCGAGGGCCAGATCGTCAAGGCCGGTGAACTGCTCGCGCAGATCGACCCGCGGCCGTTCCAGGCGGTGCTGGATCAGACCACCGGGGCGCTCAAACGCGACCAGGCGCAGCTGGCCAACGCTCGCATCGACCTGGACCGCTACAAGATGTTGCTGGCCCAGAACTCGGTATCCGAGCAGCAATATGCAACGCAGCAGGCGACCGTCGGACAGTATGAAGCGACCGTGGCGGCGGATCAGGGGACGGTCGAGTCCGCGCAGCTGAACCTGGGTTACTGCCGGATCCTCTCGCCGGTCACCGGCCGCGTCGGGCTACGACAGGTGGATCTCGGCAATCTGGTGCAGGCGAACACCAGCACTGTCGTCGTCGTGACGCAGATGCAGCCGATGTCGGTGCTGTTTCCGGTGCCCGAAGATGCACTGCACGCGATCCTGCAGCGCCTCAACCGCGGGGAGAAGCTGCCGATCGACGCTTTCGATCGCAGCCTGACGAACCGGATCGCCAGCGGCGTGCTGGCCAACGCGGACAACCAGATCGATCCTACGACCGGCACGCTCAAGCTGCGCGCGATGTTCGACAACCGCCAGCTCGAGCTGTTTCCGAACCAGTTCGTGAACGTCCAGCTGCTGCTCGAGACGCTGCGCGACCAGGTGACCGTGCCCGGGGCGGCGATGCAGAGCGGTTCCGATGGCAGCTTTGTCTATGTCGTGAATTCCGACAGCACGGTCAGCGTGCGCCAGGTGAAGACCGGACCGACGAGTGGCGACCTCGTCGCCATCGAGTCGGGCCTGCAGCCCGGGGAAACCATCGTCGTCGACGGCGCCGATCAGCTGCGCGATGGCGCGCACGTATTGCTGCCTGCCGCAACGCCCGGTGGCGCCGCGGCCGGTGCTGCCGGCGGCCGGCAGCACCGCTCCGGTGCCGGCCCAGGCGGCGGTGGCATGCGACGGCACAATGGAACTGGAGGCCCTGGCAGTCCCGACGGTCCTGGTGGCGCCGGCGGCGCGGGCCGACCACCCGCTTCCTGAATCCATGAATCCCTCGCGCCCCTTCATCCTGCGGCCGGTCGCGACCTCGCTGCTGATGGCGGCGATCCTGATCGTCGGGGCCATCGGCTACCTGTTCCTGCCACTATCGGCGCTGCCCGAGGTCGATTACCCGACCATCCAGGTCACCACTTTCCTGCCGGGCGCGAGTCCCGAAGTGATGACCTCCACGGTGAGCGCGCCGCTGGAGCGCCAGTTCGGGCAGATGCCGGGATTGAACGAGATGTCCTCGCGCAGTTCGGCCGGCGCTTCGGTAGTGACCCTGCAGTTCGACCTGAGTCTGAACATCGACATCGCCGAACAGGAGGTGCAGGCCGCGATCAATGCCGCCGGCAATCTGCTGCCGCAGAGCCTGCCGGCGCCGCCGATCTATGCCAAGTTCAATCCGGCGGACGCGCCGATCATGACGCTCGGTGTGACCGCGCCGACGATGCCGACCACGCAGGTGGAGGACCTGTCCGACACCCGCATTGCCCAGAAGATCTCGCAGATCGCGGGCGTCGGCCTGGTGAGCATCAGCGGCGCGCCACGCCCGGCGGTGCGCATCCAGGCCAACATGCAGGCGCTCGCGCATTACGGCCTGAACATCGACGATCTGCGCACCACCATCTCGAACTCGAACCTCGATGCGCCCAAGGGCAGCTTCGACGGCATCGCCCGGTCCTATTCGATCGATGCAAATGACCAGATCTCGCGCGCCGAACAGTACAGCGACCTCATCGTCGCCTATCGGAACAATTCACCGGTACGCCTCTCGGACGTCGCGACCGTGACCCAGGGCGCGGAGAATACCCGCCTGGCGAGCTGGATGAACCGTACGCCCGCGGTGCTGCTCAACATCCAGCGGCAGCCCGGCGCCAACGTCATCGCCGTGGTCGACCAGATCAACCGCATCCTGCCGCAGATCCGCAATTCCCTGCCCGCCAGCGTCGACATCAGCGTGCTGACGGACCGCACTGACACCATCCGCGCCTCGGTGAACGACGTGCAGTTCGAACTGACACTCGCGGTAGCGCTGGTCGTGCTGGTGATCTTCCTGTTCCTGCGCAGCGTGCCGGCGACGATCATCCCGAGCCTGTCGGTGCCGCTGTCGCTGATCGGCACGTTCGCGGCCATGTACCTCTCCGGATTCAGCCTCAACAACCTGTCGCTGATGGCCCTGACCATCGCCTCGGGCTTCGTGGTCGACGACGCGATCGTGATGATCGAGAACATCTCGCGCTACATCGAGAAAGGCGAAAAGCCACTGGATGCGGCGCTGCGGGGATCCGAGGAGATCGGCTTCACGATCGTGTCGCTGACCGTGTCGCTGATCGCCGTGCTGATACCACTGCTGTTCATGCGCGAGGTCGTTGGCCGGCTGTTTCGCGAGTTCGCGATCACGCTGGCGATCTCGATCCTGATTTCGGCGGTGGTGTCGCTGACCCTGGTGCCGATGCTGTGCGCCAAGATGCTGCGCGGCCACGACGAGGGCCGGCGCCGCCCGCCTGGCCGTATCGCACGCGCCGCGGAGGCCTGGTTCGACCGGCTGGTAGCGCAGTACGACCGGGTGCTGCGCTGGGTGCTGCTGCACCAGACCTTCGTGCTGTGGGTCGCGACCGGCACCGTGGCGCTCACGATCGCGCTGTACGTCGTGATTCCGAAGGGCTTCTTTCCGCTGCAGGACACGGGGATCCTGCAGGGCGTCACGGAGGCGGATCCGACCATTTCCTTCAGCGGCATGGTGGAGCGCCAGCAGGCGCTGGCCGACGAGCTGCTGCGCGACCCGGTAGTGGAGAGCCTGTCCTCCTTTGTCGGCGTTGATGGCACGAACACCACGCTCAACAACGGCCGCGTACTGATCAATCTCAAGCCGAAAGATCAGCGCGCGGAGAGCATCACGGTGACCATGGCGCGGCTGCGCGCCGCGGCTCGCAAGGTCAGCGGCATCAACCTGTATCTGCAGCCGGTCCAGGACCTCACGATCGACTCGACCGTCGGCCGGGCGCAATACCAGTTCATCCTCGAGGCTGCGAGCAGCGCGACACTGCGTCCGTGGGTCCCGCGGCTGGCGGACGAACTGAAGCGTTCGAACGTGCTCGAGAACGTGACGACGAACTTCACCGAGTCGGGCCTCACGGTCCAGATCGACATCGACCGGGACACGGCGGCCCGCTTCGGCATCACCGCGGCGACCATCGACAACGCACTGTATGACGCGTTTGGCCAGCGGATCATCTCGACGATCTACGCCCAGTCGAACCAGTACCGCGTGATCATGGAGGCGAACCCCGCTACCAGCAGTTCGGTCGCCGCGCTCGGCGATATCTACATTCCATCAGCCTCCGGCGGCCAGGTGCCGCTCGGCTCGATCGCCCACCTGGCCGTGCAGACCGCTCCACTGGAGATCGACCATCTCGGCCAGTTTCCTGCGGCGCTGTTCTCGTTCGACGTCGCGTCCTCGGCCTCGCTCGAGCAGGCAGTAGCGACGATTCGGGCGGCGGAGCAGACCATCGGGTTGCCGGTCAGCATCTCGACCACCTTCGAAGGTGCCGCGCTCGCCTTCCAGTCCTCGCTGCACAACGAGATCCTGCTGATCATCGCCGCGATCGTGACGGTCTACATCGTGCTCGGCGTGCTGTACGAGAGCTACATCCACCCGCTCACGATCCTCTCGACGCTGCCCTCGGCCGGCGTGGGGGCGCTGCTCGCGCTGATGATCGCCGGTCTCGACCTCAACATCATCTCGATCATCGGGATCATCCTGCTGATCGGCATCGTCAAGAAGAACGCGATCATGATGATCGACTTCGCGCTCGCGGCCGAGCGCCATGGTGGCAAGGCGCCGCAGGAGGCGATCCACGAAGCGGCGCTGCTGCGCTTCCGGCCGATCCTGATGACCACGGTCGCGGCGCTGTTCGCCGCCCTGCCGCTGATGCTTGGCCGTGGCACCGGCTCGGAGCTGCGTGCCCCGCTCGGTATCTCGATCATCGGCGGCCTGCTGCTCAGTCAGCTGCTGACGCTGTTCACGACGCCGGTGATCTACCTGTTCTTCGACCGGCTGGCCGCAACGGTGCGCCGCTGGCGGCTGGAACGCGGCGTCGCTGTTCCGCAGCCCGGCGTGGGAGGCGCGCGCGCATGAACATCTCCGCGCCGTTCATCCATCGCCCGGTGGCCACCACGCTGCTCACGATCGGACTTGCGCTATCCGGCGTACTGGCGTTCACGCTGCTGCCGGTCGCGCCGCTGCCAAACGTCGATCTGCCGACCCTTTCAGTCTCGGCCGCGCTCCCCGGAGCGAGTCCGGAGACCGTGGCGACCAGCGTCACGACGCCGCTCGAGCGGCATCTCGGTACCATTGCCGGGGTCACCGAGATGACCTCGCGCAGCACGGTAGGCAGCACCAACATCACGCTGCAGTTCGAGCTCAGCCGCGACATCGACGGCGCGGCGCGCGACGTCGAGGCGGCAATCCAGGCCGCACGCGCGGATCTTCCGACCTCGCTGCGCAGCAATCCGACCTATCGCAAATTCAATCCCGCCGATGCGCCGGTGATGATCCTCGCGCTGACCTCCGATACGCTGACTGCAGGACAGATCTACGACGCGGCATCGACGATCCTGCAGCAGAAGCTGCTGCAGCTTCCGGGGATCGGCGACGTGACGATCGGCGGCAGCTCGCTGCCCGCCGTGCGGGTCGAACTGAACCCCCGGGCCTTGTTCAAGTACGGTATCGGGCTCGAGGACGTCCGCGCCGCACTGGCCGCCGCGAACGCCAACAGCCCCAAGGGTGGCATCGATGAGACCGACCGGCACTTCCAGATCTACGTCAACGACACCGCGACCCGCGCCGCGCAATACCAGACGCTGATCGTCGCCTACCGCAACAACTCGGCGGTGCGGCTGGCTGACATCGCCACGGTCACCGATGGCGTCGAGAACATACGCAATCTCGGACTGGCGGACGGCAAGCCGGCGGTGCTCGTGATCCTGCACCGCCAGCCCGGAGCCAACGTGATCGAGGTGGTCGATCACATCCGCGCGCTGCTGCCGGTGCTGCAGGCATCGATTCCGGCCAGCATCCGCATCCTGCCGACCAACGACCGCACCGAGACCATCCGCGCCTCGCTACGCGACGTCGAGCGCACGCTGCTGGCCTCCGTCACACTGGTGGTGCTGGTCGTATTCCTGACGCTGCGCGACGGGCGCGCCGCGCTGGTGCCGGGCGTGGCGGTGCCGCTGTCGCTGGTCGGCACCTTCGGTGCGATGTACCTGCTGGGCTTCAGCCTGGACAACCTCTCGCTGATGGCGCTCACGGTGGCCACCGGCTTCGTCGTCGACGACGCCATCGTCGTGCTCGAGAACACCTCGCGCCACATCGAGGCGGGCATGGCGCGGCTGCAGGCCGCGCTGCTCGGCGCGCGCGAGGTCGGATTCACCGTGCTGGCGATGAGCCTGTCGCTGAACGCGGTGTTCCTGCCGATTTTGCTGATGGGCGGCATCGTTGGCCGCACGTTCCGGGAATTCGCGGTCACGCTCGCGGTCGCGATCCTGATCTCGCTGGTGGTGTCGCTGACGACGACGCCGATGATGTGCGCGCGGCTGCTGCGCAGCGCGCGGGAGCGCGGACCCCCCGGGCGGTTCATGGCGGCGATGGAACGCGGCTTCGACCGGCTGCGGGCATTCTATGGCGGCTCACTGCGCACCGCGCTCGATCACCCGCGCGCGGTGATCACGCTGCTGGGCGTCACGGTGGTGCTGAACGTCTACCTGTTCTCGATCATCCCGAAGGGCTTCTTCCCGCAGCAGGATACCGGCAGCCTGCAGGGCAACCTGCGCGCCGACCAGAGCACCTCGTTCCAGGCCATGCAGCACAAGCTGCGCAGCGTCATGGACATCGTGCAGGCGGATCCCGCGGTCACCGATGTGGTCGGGTTCATCGGTGGCGGCGGTGGGCCGGGAGGCGGCGGCAATGCGACCAACTCCGCGCAGATTTTCATCGGACTGAAGCCGATGGCGGTGCGCAGGATCAACGGCGACGCGGTCATCGCACGGCTGCGCTCGAAGCTCGGTGGCGTCACCGGCGCGCGGCTGTTCCTGCAGACCGTGCAGGACCTGCGTGCCGGCGGCCGGCAGGGCAACTCGCAATACCAGTACACGATGCTGTCGGACAACCTCGAGGATCTGAACACCTGGACCCCGCGCATTGCCGAGGCGCTGCAGGCGGTGCCGGAACTCGCGGATGTGAATTCCGACCAGCAGAACAAGGGCCTGAACATCTCGCTGAAGATCGATCGCGCGACCGCGAGCCGCCTGGGCGTGAACCTGACGGAGGTCGACAACACGCTTTACGACGCCTTCGGGCAGCGCCAGGTATCGACGATCTACAACGACATGAACCAGTATCACGTCGTGATGGAAGTGGACCCCAGCTTCTGGCAGAGTCCGGAAACGCTCAGCGAGGTCTGGGTCAGTACCTCCGGTGGCGCGCTCAGTGGTACGCAGTCGACCGCGGCCGCGGCGGGCGCGTTCTCGGTCGGCGCCAGCGCGGCCGGTAGCGCAGCGACAGGCGGCGGCGCCGCGCAGAATGCGCAGCTGAACGCGCTGGCGAACAGCGGCCGCGGAGGCGCTTCGACCGGCTCGTCCGTGAGCACCAGCCGGGAAACCGTGGTGCCGCTGGCGGCGTTTGCGAGCTACGGACCGAGCACGACGCCGCTGTCGATCAATCACCAGGGACCGTTCGTGGCATCCACACTGTCTTACAACCTGCCTGAAGGCGTCTCGTTGAGCCAGGGCATCGCGGCAATCGAGCGCACGATGCGCGAGCTGCGCGTGCCGATCTCGATCCACGGCTCGTTTGCGGGCACGGCACAGGTATTCCAGCAGTCGCTCGCCAATGAGCCGTGGCTCATCGCCGCGGCTATCCTCGCGGTTTACATCGTGCTCGGCGTGCTGTACGAGAGCTACGTGATGCCGCTGACCATCCTGTCCACGCTGCCGTCCGCCGGTGTCGGCGCGGTGCTGGCCCTGCTGGTCACGGGAACCGAGTTCAGCCTGATCGCGCTGATCGGGGTGATCCTGCTGATCGGCATCGTGAAGAAGAATGCGATCATGATGATCGATGTCGCGCTCACGATCGAGCGCGAGCAGAAACTGTCCACTGGCGAGGCCATTTACCAGGCCTGCCTGTTGCGATTCCGGCCGATCATGATGACGACCTTCGCCGCCCTGTTCGGCGCGATTCCGCTGGCAGTCACGACCGGTAATGGTGCGGAAATGCGCCAGCCGCTCGGCATATCGATCGTTGGCGGATTGATCCTGAGCCAGATCCTGACGCTGTATACGACGCCGGTCGTCTACCTGTATCTCGAGCGCTTCAGCCGCTGGCTGCGCGGCGTGCGCCGCGCGGGCACGGATGCGGGCTTCGCGGCCGGCGCGCAGCAGCAACCCGTATGAAAACCCTGCTTCCGGCAACGGCGCTCGCCGCAATGGCGCTGACGGCCTGCGCAATCGGCCCGAACTACAAACGCCCGCAGACCCCTGCTCCCGCCGCGTACCGGGAGGACCAGGGATGGAAGCCGGCCAACCCCGGGCAGATCAGCGCGGACCAGCCGTGGTGGTCGATCTACGCCGACCCGGTGCTCGACGGCCTGGAACGGCAGGTCGAGGTCTCGAACCAGTCGCTGAAGGCCGCCGAAGCCGCCTATCGCTCGGCGCGCGCCGCCGTCGACGTCGACCGCGGCTCCCTGCTGCCGGACATCAGCCTGACCGGGGGCGCCACGCGCAGCGGCGGTAGCGGCACGTTGGTCCAGAGCGGCGTATCGGTCGGCGGCACCGGCGGTCACCGGACCTCCTTCAGCGCGGGCGCGCAGGGCAGCTGGATCCTGGATGTCTGGGGCCGCATCCGCCGCACGATCGAGTCAGATTCAGCCAGGGCGCAGGCCAGCGCGGCCGACGTCGCGGCCGCACGCCTGTCCGCGCAGGTGCTGCTGGCCGAGGACTATTTCCAGCTGCGGGCCGCGGAGCAGCAGCGGCGTCTCTATCAGAGCTCGATCGAGGCGTTCCAGGCGTCGCTGCAGATCGCACAGAACCGGGTCAAGGCGGGGGTCACGACCGTCGCGGACGTCTATTCGGCGCAGACCGAGCTCGAGAACACGCAGGCGCAGTCCACCAGCGTGCTGCTCACCCGCGCGAAGCTCGAGCATGCAATCGCCGTGCTCACCGGCAGGACGCCCGAGGATCTGACGATCGATGATGGGCCGCTGACCGCGACCGTGCCGGTGGTGCCGGCCGGCGTGCCCTCCGACCTGCTGCAGCGCCGTCCGGACGTCAGCGCCGCGGAGCGCAGCGTTGCGAGCACCAATGCGCTGATCGGCGTCGCCGAGGCCGCGTGGTTTCCGAGCCTCACGCTGAACGGCTCGATCGACTATACCTCCGGCATCTTCGAAGGCCTGCTCGGCGCCCATAACGCGGTGTGGTCCTTCGGGCCGCAGCTGGCCGAGACCGTGTTCAACGGCGGCACGCGGCTGGCGCAGACGCGTGCGGCGCGTGCCAACTACGACCAGGCCGTAGCCAACTATCGCGAGACCGTGCTGTCGGCGTTCCAGCAGGTCGAGGACAACCTGTCGAGCCTGCGCGTGCTCGAACAGCAGGCGCAACTGCAGGACACCGCTGTCAGCGACGCGCGGCGCTCCGAGCAGCTGACACTGAACCAGTACAAGGCGGGCGTCGCCGACTACGCGACGCTGCTGACGTCACAGACCACGCGGCTCTCCAGCGAGATCAGCGCGCTGAGCATCCAGAGCCAGCGGCTGGTGTCGAGCGTCGAGCTGATCTCCGCGCTGGGCGGCGGCTGGAGCACCGCCCAGCTCGCGCGTGCCGATACGCGCGCGGATGCGCACGCCAGCGTGGGCGCCACACCAGGTTCGCCGTGATCTCGCAGGGGATCGCCGTCGGCATCGGTGCGGCGCTCGGCGCCCTGCTCCGCTGGCGCCTCGGCGCGCTGCTCAATCCGGTGTTTCCGACGATCCCGTTCGGCACGCTGGCCGCGAACCTGCTCGGCGGACTGCTCGCGGGCGTCTGCCTGGAATACTTCTCGCGCAATGCCGCCGTGCCACCCGAGTTCCGGCTGGCGGCGACGACCGGCTTCCTGGGCGGGCTCACGACATTCTCGACGTTCTCGGCCGAGACCGCCACGCTGCTGCTGCGTCGCGACTGGTTCTGGTCGGCCGCGCTCGTGGGTCTGCATCTCATCGGATCGGTGGTGCTGACCCTCACGGGCGTCTACGCGGTGCGCCTGCTGGCCGGCATGCGGGTGACGGCGTGAACGCGACCGTGCTGCGCCTGTATATGCACGAGAACCGCCGCGTCCACGGCGTGCTGTTGTACGACTGGCTGCTGGATCAGGCGCGCCGGCTCGGCATCCACGGCGGGTCGGCATTCCGTGCCATCGCCGGCTACGGCCGGCACGGCGTGCTGATGGAACAGCGCTTCTTCGAACTCGCCGGCGAACTCCCAGTCGTCACCGAATTCGTCGTCAGCGCCGAAGAGGCCGAGGCGCTGCTCGCGCTGCTGCGCCGCGAAAGCATCGACCTCGTGTATGCCCGCTGGCAGGCGGAGTTCGCGGCAACCCTGCAGTCTAAGGGCTAGCACGACTTCATCGAAAGGTCGGAATGCCGAACTCAGGAGCGACCAAGGCACTGGACGACGCGGCGTTCGAGTCGGTGGTCGATGCCTTCGCGGACGACCTGCGGGTCACACCTCCCGGAACCGGCAACAGATTTGGCAACCGTCGCGCGCTCAAAGTGAATGGCAGGATCTTCGCCATGATGTCGTCGCGGGGAGAGTTCGTAGTCAAGTTATCGAAAGACCGTGTCGGCGAACTGGTCAGTTCGGGCCGAGGCACTCTTTTCGACCCGGGGCACGGTCGACTGATGAAGCAGTGGCTTGTGATTACCGCCGGTCATGAATTCTGGGCACCGCTCGCCCGGGAGGCCCGTGCACAGATCGAGTGACAAGGAACGGTACGGGCGCCTCGCCTGACGCCCGTCGACCTGCGGCAGCTGTCGGTTACAATCGATGGCGAAAACCTGGCATTCAAGTGCTTACGCATGCCAAGCGCCGGCCCATGTCCAGAGGAGAAGCCGTTGATTGAGCAGTCGTGGGCCAATGAATTTGCCAAGGAATGGATCGCCGCCTGGAACTCTCACGATCTCGAACGGATTCTCTCTCACTATGTTGACGATTTTGAAATGTCGTCGCCACTCATCATTGAGCGCAAGAAGCATACGAGTGGGATCTTGCGCGGAAAGGCTGCGATTCGTGACTACTGGGCCATCGGCCTCGCGGCAACTCCGCCGCTCCAATTCGAGCTGATCGACGTTCATGTCGGAGTGAACACAATTGGGATTTTGTATCGAAGCGTCGGGCGACGACGTGTTATTGAAATTCTCACGTTCAATGAGGATAAGGAAGTGATTCGCGGCAGTGGCCTATATGGAGGTCCTGCTTGATGGCGCGATGCGAAGAGTCGGCCTAACAAAAGCGGCCGCCCGCATTTGCCTGCTTTGGTTGATATCACATCAATGCATAGGGTCCGCGATCCGATGACCTCCTGCCTCCAGCTGCAGCAATCGCCGCTGCCGCCGCCAGCTTATGCTTCGCCTGCCAGGGCGGCCCGATCGATAGCCCCATGGCGGACAGGAAAGCGCTGAGGTCTTCCCGACCAATTGCAGCCTGCGCCAGGCGAAACACATACTCGCGGTCGTACCAGTATGCAACTGATCGCCACCTGTCCGGAAGAAGCCAAACAGGCCCTGGTTCTCGAACTTCAGGCCCTGGGCGCGCGCAGCCTCGTTCCGGGATACCGCGCTGTAGCCTTCGAGGGGACCGACGCTCTTCTATACGAGCTGAACCTGAAGCTGCGGACGGCGAGCCGCATCCTCCGGGTCATCAAGGAAGTGCCGGCCAAGTCGCCAGAGATGCTTCGCTCACAGGTCCGGCGCATTCGCTGGGAAGAGCTGTTCGACGCGCGTCATGGCTTCATGGTCGAAAGCCAGGGTGATGATGCGGACAAGGGCGGGATGGCACCGAAGCAGGTCATTACGCAAGTACGCGAGAGCATTCGCGAGGTCTTCGAGCGCGCCCAGGGCGTCGCACCGGCCGTCGATCGCAGTGAGCCCAAGGTGGTCGTGGTGGCGCACTTGAGGCACGGCCGCTGCACGCTGAGCTTCGATACCTCGGGCAAGTCGCTGCACAAGCGCGGCTATCGCGAGCCGGGTCATCCGGCACCGCTCAAGGAAACGCTGGCCGCGGCAATGCTCACCATGGTGGGGTACGACGGTAGCCAGGCGTTCATGGATCCGATGTGTGGCAGCGGAACCATTGCCATCGAGGCCGCAATGATTGCGCTGCACAAGGCGCCGCAGATCCATCGTAAGAAGGGCGACTTTCACTTCGAGTGGCTTAAAGGTTTCGATCGTGATCTGTGGCGCGCCACTCAGGAACGCGTGCGTGCCGAAAAGCTGGAGGTCCCGATGGCACCAATCGTCGCCTCAGACATCAGCGCTGCCTATGTAGCGATGGCGAAGAAGAGTGCACTGGATGCGCGCGTCGAGAGGTACATGACTTTCAACACGGGCCGCATCCAGGATGCCGAGCCTCCCGCGCCAACCGGCATCCTCGTGACCAATCTGCCGTATGGCGAACGCATTGGCAGTAGCGAGGGCGCCATCCTGCGGCTGTATGAGGAGGTGGGGGACACCCTGAAGCAGAAGTTCAGCGGCTGGCAGGCCGCGATCCTGGCCGCCGCCGCCTCGCCGTATAAGGCGATCGGGCTCAAGCCACAGCGCACTATCACTCTCATGAATGGCAGCATCCCCTGCAAGCTGCTGCTGTTTGAGCTGTATGCAGGATCACGGCGCGTGGCGCGCGAGGCCTAGATCGGCTTCATCGAGAGGTCACAAAACTCGGGTAGCTTCGCTCGACCCCGGTATGAGTCCGACCACGATTGGCAATGGGCCGGCCGTTGGCAAAATCGACTTCCGTCATGGCGCTCGGCCTGTGGCTGCTGGCGGCGATCGGTGCGGCGCACGCGGCGCTCGCCGCTCCGGACCCCGCGTCGCTGGCCGTGCTTGGCCGGCGCCTCTTCTTCGATGCGTCGCTGTCGGCATCGGGACGGCAGTCCTGTGCGACCTGCCACGATCCGCGCTACGCCTATGGCCCGCCTCCGGGCAAAGCCATCGCATTGGGCGGCCCGCACATGGACCAGAGCGGGAACCGTGCCGTGCCGTCCTTGCGCTACCTGCGGGCCTCGCCGCGGTTCGAGCTGCAGCATCGCTTCGCCGACGGCGACGTCGGTCCCATCGGCGGATTCACTTGGGACGGCCGTGCGGCCTCGATCCGTGAGCAGGCACAGCTGCCGCTGCTGGCGGCCAACGAGATGGCCAATGCCAGTCCGGCGGACGTGGTCGGCAAACTGCGCAAGGCTGGCTATGAGTACCCGTTCCGGGACCTGTTCGGTGCCGACGTATTCGAGGATTCGACCCGCGCCTTCGATGCGGCGCTACAGGCGCTCGACGCGTTCCAGAGCATCCCTTCGGAATTCTTCCCCTACTCCAGCCGCTACGATGCGTTCCTGCGCGGCGAACTCGAGCTGACGGACCAGGAGGACCGCGGTGCCGCGCTGTTCAAGGATCCGGACAAGGGGAATTGCGCGAGCTGTCATTTGGGGACGATCCGCGCCGGCAAGCCGCCGAACTTCACCGACTACGACTTCGTCAACGTCGGTGTACCACGCAACCCGCGACTCCCCGCGAATGCCGATCCGAATTACTACGACCTCGGACTGTGCGGCCCCCTGCGGTTGGATCTGTCCGGCCATGCCGAGACCTGCGGCTTCTTTCGCTCGCCGACGATGCGAAACACGGCGATTCGTGATGCGTACTTTCACAACGGCGTATACCACACACTTGGACAGGTCCTGCAGTTCTACAACGAGCGCGACCTGCATCCGGAGAAATTCTATTCGCGCAATGCCGACGGCACGGTTCATCTGTTCGATGACCTTCCGCCCGGCCTGGCTGGCAACATCGATCACGATCCGCCGCTCGATCGCAAGCCGGGGGGCACGCCGGCGCTCACCGAAGGCGAGATCGACGATCTGATCGCATTCCTGAAGACACTGACGGACGCGGATGTGGCTGCACGATGACCGCCGCGCGCCGGCAGGCAGTCATCCTCGCGGTCTGTGCTGTGGTGGCCGGCGCCGCGCGGGCCGATGAGGCCGACCGCGCTGCATCGGTCGACTGGCGTAAGCCCTGGATACAGCTGCACGACGCCCGGGCTGCGGCAGCACGCAGCGACGAATATGCCTGGCGCCTGTTCGTCGCGGTCAACTGGCCGGCCGATCCGGCTGCCCGGTCTGCGGATCCGAGGGCGCCGCTCGGGGCTGACCGGCCGGTCGTCTGGGAGACCTGGCAGAACACAGGGGAGATCTTCCTCGATGACGGCTCGGACCCGGGGCCGTGGCTTGCTCGAGCGCCGGCGCCATCGGTCGCCGATCCGCGGCGGTTCGAGACCTTCTCGCTGAAGGACCTTCCGCAGACACGCCACATCGTGCACGGCCGGATGATGCCGCTGCTCGATCCGACTTCCAGCGCCAGGCGCCTGACGGAAGTCCGCATGAACCGCGACGCCTACGAGTACATCCGTGCGCACGAGCTGTACAACCTGGACGGCCAGCTCAAGACGCTCGCCCAGCGTCATCCGCCGCAATTTCCGTTCGGCTCTACCGAGATCAAGGCACGATGGCGGCCAATCCGGCCCGAACAGCGCTCGCGCTACTACAGTCTGCAGCTGCATTTGTCCGACGGCACAACGCGGTGGTATGGGCTGACCGCCCTGCATATCGTGACCAAGGATCTGCCGAACTGGTTCTGGGCCACTTTCGAGCAGGTCGACAATCCTTCGCTGCCGGACGGCGACGGCTGGCAACTGCCGTCCAGCGACCGGTTCGCCTGCGGCAGCGTCCGGACGGACTGCAATCGTGCACCGGCGGATATCGGGCTCGAGGCGACGGTGTGGCAGTACTATCGGCTGCGCGGCACGCTCACGCGCTTCGTCGACGCGGCTGGAACAGCGCTGCGACTCGCGAACTCGGAGCTCGAGGCCGGCATGCAACCGACGTCTTCCTGCATGACCTGCCATGCGCGGGCATCGATCGGTCTGCTCAAGGCTGCGCCGGCGAGACTACCGGTGTTTGCATCCGGCACCGATCCGGCCAACCGCCGTGGGTACCTCGGCCAGCCGCAGCCGGGCTGGTTCGAGGGCATCGGCGCGTACGACGAGACTCGAGCGCGGTTCGCGCCGCTGGATTTCGTATGGTCGCTGTCGAAGGCGCAGCCGAAGAGGGAAGCCCGATGATCCGCTCGATCTTCACGACATGGCTGCTGGGGTGCATCGCGGTATGCGCCGCCGACGATAAGGCGGCAGACCCCGCCGCGGCAATTGCCGCACAGCGCGCCGCCAGGCCGAGGCAGGCGGCACCCGTAGTTCCGGCCGCTCCGCCGGCGGCGGCCGGTGAGCAGACAACCGATGCACCAAAGTTCATCAGCGAAGCGCAGTGGCTGATTGCCGGATACAACAACAACGAGCCGGTCTACACGATACTCGTCACGAACCTGGACGCGCGAGTCCTGCGCTGCACGACCGATATGCAGGGGTTCTATTTCGACAATGGTGAAAAACTATCCATCTCGGACCGCCAGGTGACGACCGTGCTGCCCAGGCAGCAGACCAAGGTGGGCAACTGGATGGACATGGACCAGAAGTCCGGCGCGACGTACACGGTGAAGTGCAAGCCGGTGTGAGATCCGCCGGGCCTGCTGTCGAATCGTAGTCCTGCTGTCATAGCGGTGATACGTTGAGTTGATAGCGTCCACGCACACGTGCCGCAGGCGCGGACGCCAACCTGAGGAAAGAACACTTCATGCGCACAAGAGACGCAGGGCGCGGTCGCGCGCTCCAGTTCATCGCCGGCCCGGTACTTTCACTCGCCGCATTCGGCGTGAGCCACGTGGCCCATGCACAGGCCTCCGACCCTGTTATCTTCAGCTTCGCGACCGTCGGCGACAGCCGGACCGACCCCAGCAAGCCGGATGCAACCACGCTGCTCGCCAACCCGAGTCCCGCGACACAAGGTGGGGTCCCGAGCCTGACCGGCACCATCCTGCCGCAGGACAACCAGTGGGTGCAGAACACGCAGGCTCTGAGCACGATCCTGAGCGGGATCCAGGCGCAGAATCCCAACCTGCTGTTCTTCAATGGCGACATGGTCTTCGGCTACGGCCGGCCGACGCTGCCCGCCGCATGGGCGAACGGCAAGCCCAACAGCTGGACCACGGCGCAAACGGTCGTACCGGACACGGTGTTCGAGATCGCGCAGTACGCGTACTGGCGGGGCATCGTGGCACCGCTGTTCCTGAGCGGCACATACGTCATCCCGGTGCCCGGCAACCACGAGACGCAATGCAGCTTCAGTGCGGCGCCGTACAGCACCGCGAATCCCAATCCGAACTGCAACACGACCGCCCAGGGCAACCTGACCGGCAAGACGGCCTATGCGGACAACGAGAACATGTTCCGCTTCAACATGAGCGACCTGGTCCAGGACCTGGTGTCGAACCTGCGTTTCTCGAACGTGACGGGATATTTCGCCTCGCACGTCACGGGCCTGACGTCGACGACAGCGCCGCAGTCGAGTGCGAACAACGGGCCGATCAGCGGTGACCAGTCCTACTTAAGCTATTCGTTCGATATCCAGGCGCAGCCGACCCTGCTGCTGCACTTCGTCGTGATCAACACCGATCCTTCCGGCGCGGACGCCACTGCACCAGCCGATTGGCTCGCCGGCGATCTGTCCGCCGCCCAGGCGCGCGGTGCGGCCTCCGGTTCGACGACGAAGTACTTCGTGTTCGGACACAAGGCCGCGTTCACCTACAACTATGCCGCGGCGACCGGCGGCAACGTCAACCCTCCGAGTACCAACAGCCCGGGGCCCGGAGGTCTGGACGCCAACTACACGACGGTCGGAACCTGCCCCGCGTGCACCTATACCGAGCCGCTGCGCGATGCATTCTGGAGCGTCATCGCGCACTACGGTGCCACGTACTTCTCCGGGCACGAGCATGTCGTGAACGTGTCGCAGCATGCGGATCCCACCGGAGCAAATCCGGGATCCCCCTATCAGGTCATCGTCGGTTCGGGCGGCTCACCATTCGACGACAAGCTGGTCGGTACCTGCTCCGCGGCGCACCCGCCAGGCTGCACGGAGCCGACGCTGACGAATCCCTACGACCGCTTCTATGCCTGGGCGCTCGTCCAGGTGCATGCGAGCGGCAATGTGTCGATGCAGGTCAGCGGCTTTGGCGACAATTACCAGGGCAGCAGTCCGAGCCTCGGGCCAATCCAGGACCTGTCGCTCTATGACGTCGCGACGCTGCAGTAGTCCGAATTCACCCTAAGGTTTCATTCCATGAAAAACTTCAGACCGATCCTGGCGGCTGGCGCAATTGCCGCCGCGCTCCTCGCCCCAGGCATCGCCAGCGCCAGCCTGGTGCTCGATACCGGCACACCGACCAGCACGACCGGCAGTCCGGTCACGGTCCTGAGTACCACACAGTGGATCGCAGCGCAGTTCAATGTCGCCTCCACCGGTGTTGAGATCACGCAGCTGTCCGCGTATCTGACCCAGGGCGCCGGACAAGCCGGCGACACGTTCGTGTTCGATATCTATGCGAACACGGGCTTCACGTTACGAGCGAGCCAGCGCCCGGCCCCGGTTTATTCGGCCACCGGCACGTTCTCGGCGGACGGCTGGAATGCCGCTTCACTCAGCACCCCCTGGACCCCGACGGCCGGTGGGCTGTACTGGGTCGCGCTGCAAGTCTCGTCGACCGGACAGACCCGTGGACTCGACGCCCCGGGCGCCGGCGTCACGACGGCCAGCGCCACCACGCCCAGTGGCACGGCACCGGCATTGGCGTTCGCTTTCGGTACCGGCGCAACTCCACAGTACGTCGTGGAGTCGCTGACGGCACCGACCACGCCGTTCGGCATCCAGGTCACCGAAACGCCAGTGCCGCTGCCCGCGGCCGCCTGGCTGCTGCTGTCGGGTATCGGTGGTCTCGGCACGCTGGCGCGCAAGCGCCGCGCCTGAAGGTCGCGTACACCAGCAGCTGCTGCGCGAGGAGCATCGTTGCAAAAAGGTTTGCTCGAATCGCGTCGGAATTTGCAGATCAAGTAAAAAACAATTGTTCGTGCAAAGAGCCATGGATTGCTGAGCGGTGTAACGGTCCGACTCTACTTCGACCTGAAACCACGGATGGTCTCGACGTATCAGTAAGCTCGCCCTAAGCCTCCATTTTGTCCAGTGACCATTGCATGAGAAATAGGGCCGT
>Ga0265314_10001698_pt1 | contig 23924 bp, 14 predicted proteins | sample 4126metaG_FD_203106 | JGI IMG/M metagenome (GOLD analysis project Ga0265314, IMG submission 203106) | Rhizosphere microbial communities from Carex aquatilis grown in University of Washington, Seatle, WA, United States - 4-1-26 metaG | ecosystem: Host-associated > Plants > Roots > Rhizosphere >... | reverse complement strand
TTCGCAGCAAGTCAAGAGTGAACCGATACCCCTGCTCAGTTTCGCGCCGGTCGCGCATCGCCACGTCGTCAAGGAACTGGCTGGTGGCCTCCATGATTTCCCTCTTAGCCTTCTTAGGTTCTGCCGGAGCAGGTGAGTGCGTTTGCAACTGCAAACCAGTGTTTATTGCCTGAAGCTCAATTTCCTTCCGGCGTTGAGCCATTAGTGCCGCGTCAAGTGCCTTCCCGACTGTTTTAAAAACCAGCCGAGAGCCTTCCTTGTAGCGGAGGGCATAGGTGCCGTTGGAAAAGTGGGTTTCGGTTCCTTGGTAGCTGGCCCACTTGTCGCGCACCTTGCCGTTCTTTAGGATGGGTCTGAGGTAGGGCTGCTTTCCTTCTACAGTCACACGCAGCAGCAGTGCCACTGTCTGATTTGCCATCGTCCTTTTCTCCTCGTATTTAATACCGGAGAAACGGAATTTACGGTCGTTTCGTATAGCTGTCGATATAGCTAGCAGGTAAGGCCAATGGATTCAACGCGGCTGAGAATCCCTTCTTCGGCACCAGCTTCATTCTCCAGTCCCTGTAGAATCAAATAAATAGCTATTAAATCAATGGCTTATCTGTTTGGAGAATTGTCCATACCTTCCTTATAATCGACCTTTGTACACTGTCTTCTCGACTTTTACTGTACAAAACTGGAAGCACTGTACAAAGGGAAAGCCACCCATTTCTGGGTAGTGGTGCAGTTCGATTTAAACGTTAGTTCTTAGGGATCGAGAGGTACGAGCAGAACGGAACAGACTTGCGAGCTGAATGAGAGTAAATTCCATCTATGGACCAGACCAGACCAGACCAGACCAGACCAGACCAGACCAGACCAGACCAGACCAGACCAGACCAGACCAGACCAGACCAGACCAGACCAGACCAGACCAGACCAGACGATACGAATACTAGCGACCGAGCTCGATGGCGATGACGGGCTGATTCTAACGTTCTCAGAAGGGACGACTGGCGCTTATGTTGTGGAAGAACTGCTGGAGCTGAGACCGCACCGAGAGCCAGTGAAGACCGGGAGAATTGAAGAGGCATCTCCCAAGTAGAAGCGTAACTTTCCCGCGCTAACCCCGTGGAAAGCCCAACTGTTGGGCATCAAAGTAGGTTTGTTTTCAGGATGTCCGGTCCTGGCGCTTCAAAATAAGGCCGATGGTGTTCCCATCATAAGAAATGGCAGCGACGGCTTCCCAACCTTCTGGTCCTAGATTATTCAGTTGTTCTTGGATCTTCTCGCACCTATTCGTTGCGCCAACGTTAATCCGTTCGACTCTATATTCCCACTTCATTTACGCCGCCCTTTCTGCCTCCCGTTCGCCCACGAGCAATCACTTGCCTACAGGTGGGGGTTCCTGAGTCTGACGGAGGAGGAGTACGCGAAACTGAAACGATGAGTCACTCCGGCCAGTAGCGCAGGAAGGTGCGGAGGAATCTCCGCCACGGTGAATAGTAGCTGCCCTGCACTCTCTCAGAGCGAGTCTCCTGGAGTCGATCCCACTGCTTGTCTTCCTGGCGCTGTTCCTTGAGGAGCTTGCGCCGGTTCATCTCATGCTCGACAGTACCGGGTTGCATGCCCTCGACGATCTTTATGGAGAGGAGGACCTCGACTTTCGGCTTGAGTTTGGACATGCGGATAGCTTACTCCAAACGCTAAAGAGCCCCAGGTTATCCCTTAGGTGCGCTAGCTGGATGTTCGTCATTTATTCGCCTATACTCGCTCCATGCCTTCCCAAGAGCAGCGACATCGAGTGTATCTGTCCTTCCTGAGTCGCAATGGTTGGTACTGCCAGTTCCTGGAGCCGGACCTGAAGACTTCTCTTCCCCGTCATCCGCGCGTTAAACTTGGGCCTAACGGTTCCGGCAACATTTCAGCGGCGTGGCAGAGCGTCTCCCTTCGGCTGCGGCAAGTAGCGCTTCAAGCTGGCCAAGCCGGATTCAGGAGCGAACGTGGCGGAACAATCGGCAGTTGCGGCCCCAATCTCGTCCGATCTCACCTTCCTTACCAATGAGCCGGGCCTGTGCCTGCGCGACCGCTTCGGCGTCTTGCTTGACAAGGACACTCGCTACTTCGACTGTTTGGTAGGGTACTTCTTCATTAGCGGATTCTACAAGCTCTACCCGGCGCTGGAGAATGTCGAGAAGATTCGCATTCTTGTCGGCCTAAAAACGGACCAGGCGGCTTGCATCCAGATGTGGCGACACTGGAGCGAAAGATCGACCGTCTCGTTTTCGCGTTATACGACCTGACGCCCGACGAGAGCGAGGTTGTGGAGAGAGCGACCATTCGACGGTCCACGAGGCTCGATGCAGTCACGGAAGAGGCATAGCAAGGTCGGGCAAGAATATTGAAGGGATAAGTATGCAAAACGGAACCTTGCAACTTGGAAACGAAGCAATTGCGGCAGAGTACGAGATCATAGTTCATCAAGATCGGCAGCTGCATTTGCGACAGGTGACGGGAACCCTTCGGCTGAAGGAGCGTCCACGCGCGGAGTTGGCGCGCGCAATGGCCAACATGGGCAGGGCAATCCTTATTTTGGATAACGGACGCGCGCAGCCTATTCAACTTGCCAGCAGCCCGGATGAGTTTACCGCAAGTTTTGATGTTCTTCCGCCTATTGTGTGCGTCTGAACGCAGAATTGCCCGCTCCAGCGTATGGCCGAAGCGGGCGATTGACATGTTGCCTCTATGAATGAATTATTGAATCCAGATTTCAAATACTTCAAGCATCACTGGGCATAAATCTCCCAAACACTCATCACACCGGAACCTCCACCAGGAGACGTTCCAGCTGTGATTGAAGATGTGCCTGTCACCGTGATGGTATTGAGATTGGTTCCAATGGGAACCGCCAGGGAATAGGTTGTCTGAGATTCGGTTGCTGTTATGGTTGCCAGAGTTGAAGGAGTTCCTGCAATGCTGGCTGCCGCAGAGCATGAGGCCGAAATGATTGTTCCACCAATTGTGGTGCTGACAGTGACGTACAAATTCATGGCAGCAGTTGTGACGAAGCTAGGGAATCCGCTCCAGATACAAGAGCATCCCTCCGCGTAGTAGGAGAATACTGGCGGAGGAGACGAGACGAGAGTAGTTCCCCAAATCGCTGGAAGACTGGCACAATCGAACATGTTGCCGTCATAGGCATTGGCAGGATTCGTGACGGTAGCTGTTCCACTGGTCGCGTATGTTGATGGGTAGTAGCTCACCAAGTAGGTCGGTGTGACGATGCTCCCGATCAGGAAGTATCCGATGTGCCCGAAGAAGTCGGACATGTTGGTGGTGGCAATAGGTGTTATCGCACCACCCAGGAAATCAGGGTCAATGTAGTAGACATAATAATCAGCATCCTGCAACAGTCCAGTAATCGTGTAATTCCCAGCTGGTAGAACACTCACGGACAATCCACCGATTGTGCATTCAAACGGCTGGACGATGATGTTCGCTGTGCCGGTGCTGAGAGCAATGGCGATCAGAGTTCCTGGAGGAGCAACCGGACCACCAGTCGTCACGGTGACAGGAAGAGTGACGGAAATCATCGCATTTAGAACTTGGACCCACGGAGAATATGTCCCGCTCGGGCGCAGAGAACGAATCTGGAAATTGTAATATGATCCTGCGATCACTCCCGTCACGAATGCTTCGAACAGTCCCACGTCTACAGTGCCAGAGGAAAGCCAAGTGGAGGCTCCAACGAGTTGATATTGAATCTGGACTTCAGTCACTGAGATATCAAGAGGAGCATTCCAGGAAACCAGTGCTCGTGGAGTCACAGCACCACCAGGTTGGATGATTGCTGTCCCAGCCGAACTGGTGACGGTCATTTCAGTTGGAGCGGCGGGTGTGTTGGGAATCTGGTTTGCGATGGCAGGAACATCTTCAGGCGTCAGCTCCTCAGTTTCTGACCATTCGTACTCTGACGGATCAGTTTCCACCACACTGACCAAACAGGAAAGCGATATGGCATCGTCTTCGCCACTGGCACTCTTGGAAGGTTCCGCGACCAGTTGGATCTTCTCAACTTCAAGATACTTGTTTGACCATCCCATTGTCGGAAACGTGAATTCCATTACATCAAGAGGCTGCATCTGCCAGGCAGTCAGCGACATCGGAAATACCCCCGATCCCTGCTGTCTGTTGTTCAGTAGTTCGAGACTTGCCAGTCGCTGTGCTTGAACTACACTGATGACTCCTCGAAGGGTCAGTTCGGTTGGAAGTACGATTCCTCCGTCTTCCTCAAGAAACTGGTTGGAGGAGAATCCGTGCAGCACGTCAGAGGCGAACTGAGGGAAATTAGTAGGCTGCCATGCGAACGGCCATAAATCGCTAATGGTGCCGTAATATCAGCCATTCGCATCATAAAGATTGCCAACCAGAGCATACGGATAGTTCGGCGCGATGTTTGGCAACGATCGGGTTGAGATAAAGGCGGGATACATCAGCAACAATCTCGAGTTCCTCGGTCTGCTCGTTGGAGGTTCTACCGCATTAGGTGCACAGGGTGTTTATGCGATCCTGCCTTACGAGGTCGGCCTATCCTACTTCCCACTCACCGCTCCTTCGCTGAACCTGAGGTTTCGTGGGCCAAAAAACATTTACCTCAAGACAGCAGCCCAGAGAAGCATCGATGCCGCGGGCGGTCCGGCAACAGTCGCACGAAATCATAGCGGCTTCAGGTTTGATCCGAAGGGCGACAAGCTGCTCCTGATCGACGAGGTTGGCTACAACCGCAGCCCGAGTACAACGGCTCATTCCGCCTGGTTCCGCGCCGGCTACATGCGGAACACGACACCCTACGTGGATCTGGCCGATGGGAAAAAGGAGTCCGGCAATTACCACGCATTTGTCCTCGTCGACTATGAGTTGAACCAGCGCGGCCCGCTCCATCCAAGCCAGGGCCTCTACCTCGGCGGTTCAGCGATGATCGATGCATCGAGGTTCAACCCATACAACCGCTACTACGAGGCGCGGCTCTATCAGATTGCTCCTTTCCGCTCCCGGCCCGCCGATCTGGCTTCGGCTGTAGCCACGTTCACTGGGCACAGCAGCTACTTCACTGACCGGCTTGTCGCCGCCGGCAAGACCGTTTGGCTTAGCTCAGCCTCATTGACTGGAAGTTACTCGCTGCACTTGAATCGCGGCCATTTCTTGACCGTGGGCATGAGCTACATTCACGGGCCCGCCCTCACCCCGCGCGTTGACGACGCTCTCGTCTTCACCGCAAGCGACTCAGTATTCTTTTAGTTCATGCCGTCCAACGGAGGGACTTCTTCACTCCTATTGGCGTGCTGGTTGCGCATGGTCAGATCAGATGCCGACGCGTTCGACACAATCTTTCTAGATGTTCGTTTCCGAGTCAAAAACAATCAACCGAATTCGACCCCGCCGATACTTCCTGCAATCAGTCAGGCACGATTTGAAACCGGACCCTGAATGCCTCCTTGCATCGAGCAGTGGACATGACGGAACAAATTACCTGGACAGCCGGCGTTTGCAGCCTAAACTTATCACGTGATCCAAATCACTGCGATCAGGCCGGCGGCCCCGCAAGATTAAATAGAAGCAATCGGAGTACTCTATCCATATGGGCCGAAAAGGCGCGGTTTTGATGCTGGCGATTGTGGCCCTCTGGGTCGCTGCACCGGCGTTCGCGTGCATGACGCCTGCCCCCTGCCACCCCTGTTGCCGCGCGATGGCGATGGATTGCGATTCGGCGACGATGAGCGCCGCTCACCCTTGCTGCCTGCTGCACTCGTCCGGGACGGCCGCGCCCCAAAGCCGCGTTGTAGTGCCAGGGGCTAAGGTCGGGGCTGTGCAGTCGCTCGCTTCTTCACTTCCGGCCGATCTCGATCGACTTGCGGGTCAAACCCCTGTCTTTACCAAAGCCCCGCCGCCTCAATCACCCTCGGGCGCAAATACCATCCTTCGAATCTGACCTTTCCCTCGACTCCTGACTGGGGATTCGTGTGCCCCGCTGCGCCTCGTGCGCTGCGTATTCGAGTCCATGCCATGAACCGGCCCTATCAACGCCCACCGATTCGAGGGGGGAATGAAAACTTTTCTAATTGCACTTTACTGTCTCTGCGTTCTTGCGTCTGCAAAAAGCTCGGTTGCGCAATCGCCGGATGCCAACGGAGTACCAGCGGCTTTTAACGCGCTGATCGACAGCCCGAAGCCGCCCGATGCTTCAACGCCGGCATTGACTTTGGACGAAGTTGAGCGAGCTGCGCTCGCGGAGAATCCCGGGATTCATGTCGCCGCGCGGAAAGTCGCGATGGCTGAAGCGCACGTACCCACCACAGGCAAGTTGGACGATCCGCAGGTCATGATTCGCAACTGGCAGGTTCCGCTCAGCAAACCTTGGGATTTGAATGCAGCCCAAAACATGCTGATGCTCAGCCAGTCGCTGCCCGGCCCGGGAAAACGCGCTCTCCAAACCAGCATCGCCCAGTCTGACGTTTCCCAGATGAAGGATGAACTGGAGGCAGTGAGGCTGCAGGTTCGTGTCGAGATTCGCAAGGCCTTTTTCGACCTGCTGCTGGCGCAGGAGGAGATGCGCATTCACGACCAGCATGTCGACATCGCGCGCCAGGCCATTGAGGCGGCCCGCATCAAGTACACGGTGGGCAAAGTTCCGCAACAGGATGTGTTGAAGGCACAGCTTGCCATGACGCGCCTTGAAGAGCACATGATCCGCTTCGACCGCGACGCGGAGATTGCGCGCATACGGATAAATACGTTGCTCGGTCGTGATCCGGCCACACCCATCCGTGTGCAGGGCGATTTCGGTATTGACTCGGACTTGCCTGACCAGAAGCAACTGCTGCAGCTCTCGTTGTCGTCGCGCCCTGATCTGCTTGAAGCGCAGGCAGTCGCCGACAAAAGCCGCCAGGAACAAACGCTCGCAGGCAGAGCTTTCGTGCCCGACTTCACCGTCGCGGGCGGCTACATGCTTATGCCGACCGGCTCTGATCCGCGCAACAACTACATGTTCGAGGGCTCGGTGACGCTGCCATGGCTTAATCGGCACAAGCATGAGGCTGAGATCAACGAGTCGGCGGTGAAGGTCACGGAGCAAGACGCCGAAGTAGCGGCGATGCGCAATGCGGCCTTTGGGCAGATCAACGAAGCATTGGCCGATGCTCGTTCGGCGCAGCGTCTCGCTCGCATGTATCACGATTCGCTCACACCGCAAGCTGAAGCGACGCTTCACGCCGCGGTCATCGCCTATGAAAACAACCAGACCGATCTTCTCGACCTGATTGACAGCCAGATGGCGGTGATCGATGTAGACCTGGAGTGGTTCCAGTCGATGGGCGAATTCGCCACCAGCATGGCCGATCTTGAACTCGCGGTCGGCGCTCCCCTCGATAAAACTCTCGACGGATCAGAAGAACAACCCCATGCAGCAGCGCCGGAGGCAACACGATGAGCGACCGTTTATATCGTCAGGCATTTTTTATGGCTACTCTGGCATGCGTCGCGCTAGCGGCGGCAGTTGGCTATCTACTGCTGCATCGGAATCATTTGGCGCCGGCCGCACCATCGGGAGACCCCGTTGTTGCACGCGGTCCGTCTGCTCAAAGTGCAGCTGGCTTGCAGATCAACTCTTCGCCGGCCAGCTCTGAGCCGCAACTTGGTCCCATTCAGATATCGCCGCAGCGCCTTCAGCAGATAGGCGTAACCACAGCCGTGGCACAGATAAAAACCATCAACGACAAACTGAGTGTTCCAGGCAATGTGGACATTGACGAGCAGAGCCTCTCCTATGTTCAAACGCGCTTTCCAGGCTGGATCAAGAGCGTCTACGCCAACGAGACTTATCAATATGTAAAAAAAGGGCAGCAGCTCTTCACCATTTACAGCCCTGACCTGGTGAGCACCGAGCAGGAGTATCTGCTGGCCAGGCAGAACCAAAAGACTCCTACGCCGGACCCGCATGGAATGGCGGCGCAGGAAGGTGGCTGGCTATTGGATGCCGCCGAAGAGCGCCTACGCCAGTTCGGCGTTCCTGCCACAGTGATTACAACGCTCGAGCAAAGCGGGAAGGTCGAGCGAGAGATTGCGGTCGAGTCGCCGGCATCCGGCTTCATCATCGAGCGCAACGCGCTGCCCAACGCCTACATTCAGCCCGACACCAAGCTCTACACAATCGCCGATCTCTCCACCGTGTGGGTGTACGCCAACGTTTATCAGGATGCAGTTGGCCGCCTCAAACCCGGCGACGCGGCGCAGGTTACGGTCGACGCGTATCCGGGTCGTGAGTTCAACGGCAGGGTCGACCAGATTCTTCCGCAGGTGGATGCTGCAACCCGCACAGTGCGCGTGCGCCTGATCTTTCGGAATCCCGGAGTGGCTCTCAAGCCGGGAATGTACGTGAATGTGGACATTAACCTCCCGCTCGGCAAGCATCTGGTGATTCCATCGACTGCCGTCCTTCAGTCGGGCTCACGCGCGATTGCGTTCATCGACCACGGTCAGGGAAATCTGGAACCGCGCGAGATCGAGATCGGTCCACAAATTGACGACACCATAGTAGTGCTTAAAGGGCTGCAGCCGGGCGACCGTATCGTAACCTCGGCCAATTTCCTGGTGGATTCTGAAGCGCAATTGCAAGCGGCGCTGGGAGCGTTCAATCCGGTGCAGCCGGGCGCGTCTGCCGCAGCGGCTCAATCGCAGGCATCCGCATCTCAGCCTTCGCAAATCAAGATCGAAATGACGACTCAGCCCTCCACTCCGCAAAAAGGCAAGAACACGGTGCGCTTCAAGCTCACCGGCGCGGATGGAAAACCCGTGGATGGAGTGCAGGTCTCGGCCATCTTTGTGATGCCCGCCATGCCAGATATGGGCATGGCTGCGCAACACGCGGCCGTTGCGCTCTCAGCAAAGGGGCAGGGAGTCTACGAAGGACTGCTCGAGCTCAACTCCGGAGGCACCTGGCAGGTGTTGGTGACTGTTCAACGCGCAGGTGCAATCGTCGCCACTCAAAAGCTGACCGTCGACGCCACGGGAGGAATGTGATGATCTCGCGAACGATTGCATGGTGCGCCCGCAAACCATTCCTGGTGCTTACAGCCGCTATTCTGCTCACCATCGCCGGAGCGTGGTCGTTGCAGCGCGTGCCTCTCGACGCGCTTCCCGACATCAGTGACGTACAGGTGGTTGTCCACACAACCTGGCCGGGCGAACCGCCGGACGTGGTTGAAGACCAGGTCACTTATCCCATTGTCACAGCGCTGCTGGCCGCTCCGCACGTGAAGAGCGTTCGCGCACAAACTATGTTCGGCGACTCTTGTGTCTTCGTCATCTTTGACGACAGCACCGACCTCTACTGGGCACGGTCCCGCGTCTCGGAGTATCTGCAGCAGCTCGCCGGGCGGCTGCCTGCCGGAGTGAATCCCATTATCGGGCCGGATGCGACCGGAGCCGGCTGGGTTTACGAATACGCTATCGTCGATCGGTCACATACCCACAGCCTTGCCGATCTGCGTACTCTGCAGGATTGGTTCTTGCGCTATCAGTTGGAGACTGTTCCGGGCGTGGCCGAAGTGGCAACGATCGGCGGCTTTGTGCGCCAGTATCAGGTGAATCTCGATCCGCGAAAGCTGTTTTCGTATGGAATATCGGCGTCAACGGTGATCGATCGCGTGCGGCAGAGCACCAACGAGGTGGGCGGCGATGTGCTTGAAATGGGTGGCGCTGAGTACATGATTCGCGGCCTGGGATACCTCCGCAATGTCGCCGATCTCGAGAACGTTCCCATCGCCGACAAGAACGGCACGCCAGTGCTGGTCCGCGACCTGGGCACTGTAACGCTCGGGCCCGACGTGCGCCGCGGCGCGGCCGATTGGCAAGGCGAGGGAGAAACCGTCGGTGGTATTGCGGTGATGCGGTACGGCTCAAATGCTCTCAATGTCATCGACGGCGTGAAAGCCAAACTCAAAGAGATCGGGCCGTCGTTGCCGCCGGGCGTTGAGATCGTTACCGCGTACGATCGCTCCTGGCTCATCAATCAGTCTATCCACACGCTCAAGCGCGATCTGATTGTTGAAGCCATTATCGTCAGCTTCGTCAGCATCTTTTTTCTCTTCCACTTCCGTTCCGCAATGGTCCCCATTCTTACGCTGCCCATCGCTGTTCTTGCGGCATTTATTCCAATGTATTTCCTCCACGTGAGCTCGAACATCATGTCACTGGGCGGCCTGGCGCTGGCCATCGGCGTACTCATCGACGCGGCCATCGTGATGGTCGAAAACGGCTACCGGCACCTTGCAGAACGCGATGGCGGAGCAGAGCTCAGTGGCGATGAACGCCGGCGCATCCTTATCGGATCGGCGCAGCAAGTGGGTCCCGCGCTGTTCTACTCGCTCATCATCATCGTTGTCTCGTTCCTGCCGGTCTTTCTGCTTGAAGCGCAGGAAGGCCGCATGTTCCGTCCGCTCGCATGGACCAAAACTTTGGCCCTGATTTTCTCATCACTACTCTCAATCACGCTTGTTCCGGCCCTCATGCCCTTCTTCCTGCGCGGCAACATGCTTCCGGAGTCAAAGAACCCTTTAGCCCGAGTCAGCCAGGCGATTTACCTGCCGGTACTTCGCTGGTGCCTGCGCCACTGGAAGATCGTCATCGCGCTTAATCTCGCATTTCTAGCTGCGACCATTCCACTTTCTTTCCGCCTGGGCAGCCAGTTCATGCCGGCCCTCTATGAAGGATCTTCGCTCTATATGCCCAGCTCGTTGCCCGGCATCTCCATCACCCAGGCCGCCTCGCTCATGCAACAGCAGGACCGCATCATTCACTCATTTCCTGAAGTGTCGACGGTCTTTGGAACCGTCGGGCGCTCTGACAGCGCTACCGACAACGCTCCACTCGACATGTACGACACCACCATCATGCTCAAGCCACGCGAGCAGTGGCGCGCCGGCATGACCTACGAAAAGCTCATCCGTGCAATGGATGATCAGTTGCAGTTTCCCGGACTGACGAACACCTGGACCATGCCGGTTGAAAATCGCCTCGACATGGAACTCACGGGCATCAAGACCGCTATTGGCATCAAGATTCAGGGACCGGATACAGCGCGCATCCAGGACCTTGGCACCGAGATGCAGCAGGCGCTTTCCACGATGCCTGAAACCAGTTCGGTTTATGCCGAACGCGTTTCGCAGGGTTTCTATCTCAATGTGGATGTGAACCGCTTAGCCGCCGCGCGCTACGGCCTCACCGTCGCCGATGTGCAACGTGTTGTATCTTCGGAAATCGGCGGCATGGACATTGCCGAAAACATCGAAGGCCGCGAACGGTTTCCGATTGCTGTCCGCTACCTTCACGATTACCGCGACACTTCGAATTCGTTGTCGAAAGCACTGATTCCCACGCCGTCCGGCGCGCAGATCCCCGTGAGCGAAGTCGCGCGCGTCTATTACTCGCGTGGCCCCGCCATGATCCGGGACGAAGGCGGATTACTTACCGGCTACGTCTACCTGAATCTGAACACCAGCGACTACGGCGGTTTTGTGAAGCGCGCCAATTCATTGCTGCAGCAGAAACTCGCACTTCCCGCGGGTTACACCTGGCGCTGGGCGGGCGAATACGAGTTTGAGATGCGCGCCAAACAGCGGCTCTTGATTATTCTGCCCATCGTCTTCTTCGTAATCTTTATGCTTCTCTATCTCGTCTTCAAATCCGCCCTTGAGGCGGCCGTGTTGATCTTTCCCACCCTCTACGCCATGTCCGGTGGATTGCTGCTGCAGTGGGCGCTGGGTTATAACTTCAGCGTCGCGGTGTGGGTTGGCTATATCGCCCTGTTCGGCATCGCGGTTGAGACCGGCGTGGTGATGGTGGTTTATCTGCATGAAGCATTCGAGCGCCACCTCGCTGAGAACCCCTCGTTGACCGAAGCGGGCCTTGAGCAGGCCGTGATTGAAGGCGCCGTTCATCGCCTCCGGCCCAAACTGATGACCGTAACGGCAGTGATCGCGAGCCTTGCACCGATCCTCTGGGAAACCGGCATTGGGTCGGATGTGATGAAGCCGATCGCTGCGCCGATTGTCGGCGGAATGATTACCTCAACAATCCACGTCCTGATTCTTGTTCCAGTGTTCTTCCTACTTATCAAACGCGGAGCCCTTCGTCGACGCCTGAACACTACGGAACAGGAAAGGTGACGCCCGTAATCTAATTGCAGTACATCCCGCCTTCGGCGGGTATGGACGGCGCAAGTGAAGAAAGCCGTTCCATATATGAGGGTCTCCAGCCCGGACAAGCACCCGGAGACCCAGCTTCTCGACCTGCGGCAGATGGCCCGCCCAGCGCGACTACGAGATCGTGCACGAGTATACCGACGGATCTCCGGCGCCCATGCCCTCATGGATGCCCGGAGACGACTACTACACCAACTTCCGCAATGAGCTCGTGCATTGCTCTCGTATACTTGCTGCTATGTTCTGGGGAATTCGATCGGCGGCACTTGTGATGCTGCCGGCTGTTGCACTTTCCACGTTCGCTTCATCTCAATCCGCAAGGCCCGCGACCGGTGAGCCAGGCATGCAGGCGCCGCAGCACAACGCGGAAAAGCCGCCTATCACCGCCGGCGGGTTTGTGAAATCGGGACCGGTGATTTTTGAGGACGTTTCAAAACAGGCGGGTCTGACCAGTTGGACTCACACCATGGGGACGCCGGCCAAAGCTTACCTGGTCGAGACTAAGGGCTCTGGCGTGGGGCTGATCGACTACGACCACAGCGGTTGGCTGTCGATATACGTGGTGAATGGGTCGACCGTTGACGCTCTCACCGGCAAGGTGACTCCGCCGCATGCCGCGCTCTTCCGTAACAATCACGATGGCACATTTACCAACGTGGCCGCGAAGGCCGGCGTGACCAACGACCGCTGGGGCACTGGCGTGGCGATTGCGGACTTCGACAACGACGGCTGGCCCGACATTTATGTAACAAACGTGGGGAAGAACCGGCTCTACCACAACAATCACGACGGCACGTTTACCGATGTGGCTGAAAAAGCCGGCGTACAGGTGGGCAACTGGTCATCGAGCGCCACCTGGGGCGACTACGACGGGGATGGCCGGCTGGATTTATTTGTTGCCGGATACCTGCATTGGGATTGGAACAATCTGCCCGCGGCGGCCGGCGCCAGCACCAACTCATTCTGCACATTTCGCGGCGAGGCTGTCGCCTGCGGACCGCGGGGATTGAAGGGCGAGCCTGATCACCTTTTTCATAACAACGGCGACGGGACGTTTACCGATGTGAGCGAGAAGGCCGGCGTGGCAGACAAGCCGGGCTATTACGGGCTGGGCGCGCTGTTTGTGGACCTTAACAACGATGGCAAGCCTGACCTGCTGGTGGCCAACGACTCGACTCCAAATTATCTGTATATCAACAAAGGTGACGGGACCTTTGACGATATGAGTTATGCCTCTGGTTACGCAGTGAACGAGGAGGGGCGCGAGGCGGCCTCGATGGGGATTGCGGTGGGCGATTACCAGAACAACGGATTGCTGGCGATTTTCAACACCACATTCTCAGACGATTACAAGCCGTTCTACCGCGACGATGGCGACGCGAGTTTTAACGATGTGAGCCGCGAAGTGGGGCTGCGCGATGTTACGATGCCGTTTCTGAGCTTTGGCGATGCATTTATCGATTACGACAACGATGGATGGAAAGACCTGCTGATGTCGGATGGGCATGTGTATCCGCAGGCGGACACGTACACGTCGTGGGGCACAAGCTGGAAAGAACGCCCGATGCTTTTTCATAACCTTGGGGGCAAGACCTTTGAGCCTGTGCCGGCGGTTGAGGGCACCGGCCTGGCGGATGTGATTGCGGGGCGCGGCATGGCAGTGGGCGACTTGTTCAACAACGGAAAGCTGTGCGCGGTGATCAACGTGATGGATGGGCACCCGGTGCTGCTGCGCAATGTTTCGCCCGATCATAACCACTGGCTTGAATTAAAGCTTGCAGGTGGGCCGAAAAGCCCGCGCGACGCTGTGGGCGCCACGGTTTACCTCACGGCCAACGGCATGAAGCACCGCGAGGATGTGCTCAGCGGAGGAAGTTATCTCTCCACCAACGACCCTCGTTCGCACTTCGGGCTGGGACAGGCGACGACAGTGGACGATATTGAGATTCACTGGCCCAGCGGCAAGGTGGAGCACTTTAAAGCGCCCGGCGTAGACCGGATTATGACGATCTCAGAAGGCACAGGCAAATAGCCCGGCCTGATTTGGTTGCTGAACGTGACGGAGGTTCTGCAATGAGGCCAACTTCCCTATCGACTTCAGATGTTAAGAAAAACATCGCGGCTTATGTCATGACGATGTCATTGATGCAGCTTCCGCTCTAAATCCGGCACAAACAGCGGCTGGGCGTCGGCTTCCAATCGATGCGCCGCTGCCAGCGCTAATTCATAGGCGGCTCGTGCACTGTTTTTGTCGCCTGATGCCGTCTGGGCATCTCCCAAGGCCGTCTGCGTGAGCAAATTCTCAGGCTGCAAGGCGACAGCCTTTTTTGCCGCAACCAAAGCCTCCGCGGGCCTATTCTCCCCCAGCAGGATATTCGCCTTTTGGACTGCTGCCAACGCCGCCGCCTCAGGAACATGGAAATCGCCATGATACACAAACACGCCGTGATCGATCTGCTCCGCCATCGGCATCCACCGGAATCGCTCGTAGATGTTTAACTGGTCGCTGGGCCAGTCACAGGCTTCCAGCTCGTCTGCGCTTAACAGAATGTTGCCATGGATGGTTTCTGGCACGTCGACCGGCAGGAACTCCCATTGGGTTTGGTCAGTGGGCAGCGGGTGGCAGGGAATGCCGTAGGCTTGCGGACGAAGTTCCGGATAAGCAGAATAGGCGAACCAGCACTCCTCGCCGGGATGCGCGTCAACCCATTGCTTGACGTGTGGCAGTTGCTGCGCCCAATCCACACTGGAGTCGCTCAGGTATTTGTGCGTGTTTGCCGCTCCGCCCCAGGCTTCGTTGGCGTAGGCCATCTCTGCCGGAAACACAGCCATGGCAGAAACGATATGACACGCCACCAATCCTCCACCTATCCAAATCCAGCGGCGGCTATGCTGCGCGAGCGCTGAGAGACCCGCTGCTGCGAGGAACGCGGCCAGCGGATACAAGAACAAAACATGACGAGTACCAATGTTCATACCACTGAAGATCGCGGCAGCAAGATAGATGGCGCCAGGCACAACCAGGTACGCCAACTCTCTACTCGGCCTGAGCCGCTTGCTGACGAGCGCAATACAGGCAATCACCACGAGACCGATCAATCCAAGAGTGGTCTTGATGGACAGCGCCACTGGAAAGTACCACCAAACACCATGAGGATGGTTGTGCCCAAGCAGGAACATAGAATACTGCTGCGCTGCATAGTGGATGTCAGTTAACCCCATCAGGTACGACTCCGGCAGCAACCGCCAGTTGGCGAAATGACCTATGACCCAACTGTTCACCCCAGTGAGGGGTGCAGCGTATTGGCTCAGCGTCGGGTTCATTACCAGCCCTGCCGGCCTGGCCGCATAGCGAAAACCGTAGAAAGCCCATAGCACCACAACCGCGAGGACCACGGTGGCTGCCAATCCGGCCAACAGTGTTCCAGCCATCCGCTTGCGCTCTCCCCGCTCGGCACAGGCGATCTCTACCAGCGTCAATCCCAGCAGCATCGGAGCCAACAAAATCCCGCTGTGCTTGGCTGACAGCGTGAGTCCAGCGGCCAAGCCGGTGAGCAACAGACCAACCACAGATGGCTGCCTTGCGTAACGGTAGAAGCAATAGATTGTGGCCAGAAAGAAGCAAGCGACTCCCACATCGGTCGTGACCAGATCGCTGTTGGCCAACACATTTGGCTCGAAGACCACTAACACCAAGGCCAGCAGACCAGCGGACTCGCCAAAGAGCTTGCTCCCCAGCAGAAACACCATCGCAGAAAGGCCCACGGCAAAGACGCCTGCTGCCAGGCGCATGCGGAAGAGCAAGCCATGCCCTGGGCTGTCATTCCGCTCCATAAAATCGCGGCCGTCCAGGTACGCCTCACCCTTAAACATTCGCTGTTGCAGCGCGGGCACCCAAAGCTTCTCATGGAGCAAAGGCAGGGTCGCAACCAGCTTCACCAGCGGCGGATGCTCCGGATTCAGACCGTAGTCGCCGCTATGCCACATCATGTAGCCTGCGAAAATATGGTCGCCCTCATCGAAGGTGAGCGACTCGCCATGAACGATGATCGCAATCAGGATCATCTGCAAGATGATCAATCCGCCTGCCAACCACCAGACGTGCATTTTCAATCTATCCATTGGCCTTGCGTCTCCACAGATCTATTTACGGCCGTAAGGCAGTAGCTGATAAACGCCATGCGTGATTATTAGCGGCTAAATTGTAGGGCATTCCACGAAGGACCTTTTTCGGACGACTGATCACTGGCTTCATCAATGAATCACAACCGACCCGCGATGTTTGCATCCGCACGAGCGGCGAAGAACAATTTCGACGGGCAACACGATGCGATTGCCAGTCTTCGGAATTTCGCCGCGCGCCATTCGGTCGAAAAGAAGACTAGCTGCGACGCGCCCCATTTCCTGCGCCGGCTGACGAACGACGGTAAGAGGCGGAGAACAGAATTCGGCCAGATCGAAGTCATCGAAACAAACAAAGGCCAGATCGTTCGGCATTTTCACACCGAGGGTAAACAGGGCGGTGAGAGCATAGCGCGTGGCCAGCGTATTTGAAGTGAAGATGGCGGTTGGAGCTTTCGGTCCCTGGAGCATCGATTCCACAGCTCGCAAAGTATCTTCCTGCGATTCGCATCCGAAAAACGCGACTTCTTCAAGGCCGGCGTCCTGCAGGGCCTTGCGGTAGCCCAGAAAGCGCGCATTGATTGTGAACAAGCTTCGGCTCAGTCCCATAAACGCGATGCGCTTGTGCCCGTGCAGAATGAGATGTTCGACAATGCGACGCGCACCACCAGTGTTTTGAACGGTGACCGTGTCAAGAGAGGGGTCGGCGACAGGGCGATCGAAAACTACCACCGGCGTTTTGCCAAAGAGTGCGCGCGTGATGCGCGACTCGTTGAATCGCGCCGGAATCGCCACCACGCCATCCACATGGCGTTCGAGCATTCGTTCGACTTCTACGAATTCCTTGTCGGTGTCTTCGTTTGAGGTGGTGATGATGACCGAATATCCGTGCTCATTGGCCACGGTAGTGACCGAGTGCACGCAGTTTGCAAAAAACGGGTCATAAAGATAAGGAATGATGAGCCCTATCGTTCGGCTGCGCTGGCCGCGAAACGCGCGCGCCAGTTCGTTGGGCCGGTAATTGAGCTCGCTAATTGCGGACTGCACCCGCAGCGCCGTTTCAGAAGACACGGCGACACTCCCGCTGAGGAAGCGCGAGACCGTCATGGTGCCCACGCCAGCCAATCGCGCGACATCGCTCATTGTTGGCTTTGAGGAGACGACGCTGTTGCGCTTGCTCGACGCTGTTTTGCCCTGCGACACGTGGTTCTTCAATTCAGACAAACTATTTGCGCTCCTGATTTAGGGCGGTTTTGCAGTAACCGTTTTCTCGGCCAGCCGCCTGCAAAGTGAATTTCCGCAAAGATCATGAGCTTTCTTTGGGGACCCGAACTGGAGAAATCCACATGGTAGTAAAGGCTTCAAGACACGGTAACTGCGAAACCGCTGTTATTCAAATCCATCCCGCCTGGTCAAAACAGCAATCTATCTGAAGATCATGCGGGTCAATGGTTGCCCGCATTTATTTGTCCCACTTAAGATACTCCACTTATGCCAAGTTCGAGGAGACTTATCTTGACTATAACTTCATGTTTTCTTGCAAGATAAGACGGCAAGCAGCGGGGAAGGTCTGAAGGCGAGTGCTGCATTGCGGCGTTTTGAGCGCTACTCGTCAAATTGAACGAATTTTTGATAATTGATTACGATCGTCCAAGGAGGAGGCGCCACCAGACTACCTGGACTGACCCGTTGTTCCGCTCTGCTCATAGCGGTTCAGGTCAGCACGAAGTTTCTCAGCCAATTTGTCGTCGTGCCCCTGAACTGCGATATCCAGCGCCTGGCGCTCGGATTCAACGGCCTCGGAGAAACGTTCCAGGTGGTCGTATGTATTCGCCAACTCAGAGAGGCACTGCCAGTTCTTGCCTGCGCTCAGCTCCACCGCCTTTTGCAAAGGCGCCACAGCGCCCGTAAAGTCTCCGCGCGATTCCAATACATAACCAAGATTGAAGCGATACTCCGTTGACTTGGGGTCGAGGTCAATTGCTTTTTGAAACTGTCCGACTGCCTCGTCCTTTCGATTCATCTTTGCCAGGGCCAGACCGAGATGATTGTGGCCAATTGGGAACTGGGGGGCTATCTCAACCGCCTTATTGAGAGCCTGGTATCCCTCGTCCGTGTGTCCGGAATCGAACAGCACCATGCCCATGTCGGTTTCGGCCGACCCATCTTTGGGGTCGATCGCCAGCGCTTTTTGCCACGCGGCGATCGCCTCGTCGGGATGGTCATTCAGGTCGAGCGAGACTGCCAGATGGTCGAACCACGACGCATTAGTCGTGTTGAGTTCGCATGCCTTGCGGTACTCCACCAGCGCAGCGTCTTCCTGATTGTTTGCGCTGAGCGCTGTAGCCATGGCGTAATGCGCGAGCGGGTCGTCAGGATCGCGGTCGAGAGCGCCTTGCAAATCTTTCATGGCCTCGGGCATCTGGTTTTTTTCCATGAGCTCGTAGGCTTCAGTAAACAGCCGGTAGAACTCGGTGGCTTGCGGGTCGATCTTCTCCATTCCGTCGACCGGAATGTTAACGAATTCGGGAATGTTGACCGCGCGGTTGGCTGCGGTGGTGTTGTCTACGATAATTGCAGGCGAGTCGTTGCCGTTGGCGTCAATATGCGTCAGCATGAGCTGCGTGTAAGGGGAGCGCGACTTCGATGAAAACGCGAGCCAGCGTCCGTTCGGAGACCACGTGTGCCACGAGTTCATCAGCCACGTGTTGCACGTCATCAGGCGCGCCTTGCCGCCCTCGAAAGGCACGATATACAGCTTGCTGTCAGGGCGCATCAGCAGCCCGTTCTTGTTCTGGACGAACACAATCCAGCGGCCGTCGGGCGACACCTTGGGGAAGTTGTTGCTCATGCCGTTCTGCGATGCGCCGACCAGCGGAACAGCCTTGCCTCCCTTGCCATCGTTGAAGGGAACCTTGTACAGGTCGTATTGAATCTGGGTCTCATTCGGGTCGTTGGCATAGGTTGGCGGCGGGGCGCCGGGCACTACCGGATCACGCGCCACTGCCCGGCTGAAAATCAGGTACTTGCCATCCGGCGACCAGAACGCACTGGTCTGCACGAACTGCGGGTCGTCGGCGCCCGGCAGGGGCCGCATCTTCTTTTCAACCCGGTCGTAAAAGGCCAGGATGCCGCGGGTGGGATAAAAGACCTGAATGAATTTGAGCTGCCGATAGTTGATGCTGTATAGCCGATTGATAACTCCGGGCGCGAAATCGGGAGCCTGGGCCTCGTTGGCGGTGGCCCGCTTCAATCCCGGCGGACTGATGGAGCTGATCACATATCTGCCATCGGGCGAGACCTGCGACATGAACCCAAACCGCTTTACCGTCGGCTCGGTGCCCAGGGCTTCAGGTTTCTCCTGAAACGAACTCCAGCGAATGACATCGCGATTGGTAATGGTGATGTTCTTTGAGATTGGAGCGATGGCGTACAAGCCCTTGTCGTTTCTCGGCCCATCCATATCGATGCCCATCGTCTTGCCATCCATCGAGAACGAATGGCAATTGGCGCAGGTGGGAAGGTTCTCCATCATTACCTTGCTCTCAGGCTTGCCAATGTCGCGCAACTCCCATTTGATGAGCGGAAGCGCGCGCTGCGGCAGTGGCGCTATCGGGCCCTTTTCATCGGCCGGCGAAAGCATTAAGGGCACATTGCGATAAAAAATCGGCGCTCCGACTGGATCTTGAGAGGTGGTAAGTGAAACCTTGCCGGTGGACACAGGCAGTTTTTCATCGACTTCAGCAAATCCGGTGATGGTGATGGTTGCCGGCGATTTCACACTCAATCGCTTGATCTTGTTCCAAGTCTCTGTGTCCGGCTTCCACGTCCGCGCATCGGTGAGCGACGGAATCAATATCGCAGCATCGCCAGCCCGCGGATCACTTTCGCCCACGTGCATGAATTCGGCGGCCGCCTCAACGCGGATCGATTCGGAATGGTCCGCGAAGGTAACTTCAACCACCCATCGTTTTGCCGTCTCGCTGCGATCGTGCCAAAGAAAAGTGGGCGAAGTGATCTCGGGCGGGAAGATTGATCCTTCCAGCGGGTAGTCGATGTCAATTTTCGCCACCGGGCTCGCGGCCTGCGCATGCTGCTGCTGCGAAAAAGGCCACACTCCGGCTGCGCAGACCAGGAAAACCGAACCGGAGGCAACCGCCCCTGCGGCCAGAAAATTGACGAATCGGGACCCCATGAGCCTCCCCAAAAGACACCCAGGTGAAGAGTATCTCCGTCAGGCAAATTCCGTGCGTGACTTGACTCACATTTTAAGCCAATTTGGCCAATTGCAATTGGCAATTACGGGCTGCTAATCTCATCGGGGGAACGACTGGATTGTTCAACACTGGTGCGGGACCGGGCTCGCTGCTGGTTCCTGAAGAGGTTAGAGACGATGTCTCGTAGGATCGGATTTTTTACGGCCGCGAGCCTTTTCGCGAGTGTTGCCCTGTTGCTCGCCACGTTGACCATTGGCCGGGCACAGGATGCGCCGGACGCCGGCACCGTTCAGATCAACAGCCGCCTGGTCTATTTAGACATTGTTGCTCGCGACCATAGCGGGCATGTTATTCACGGCCTTACGCAGCAGGACTTCAAAATTGAGGAAGATGGGCGTCAGCAGAATGTTGATTTTTTTGCTGCGCACAGCTTTGATCCGGAAGACCAGGCGCCCGAGAAGAAGTCGCCCCCTCCGGCCATGCCGCAACTGCAGTTTACGAATGTTCCCCGCGGCGCAGTGGCGGGCGCCATCAACATCATCCTGTTTGACCTTTTGAATACGCCCAGATCCGATCTGCTCTACGCTCGTCAGCAGCTTCTGGAGTTCTTGAAGAAGATTCCGGCCGGACAAAGCGTGGCGCTTTTTGTGCTCAGCGATCGCCTGCACATGGTGCAGAATTTTACCGGCAGCTCCGATCGGCTGCTGGCGGCTGCGCAGGCAATTAATCCTAGCGACATGAGCTTTATCCGGTCGAAATCTGAGGCCCAGCAGGATGACGACTTTATCTCCTACTTCTCGCAGGTAATTGGAGGATTCGATCCAGGCGGCGCGGGAGCCGGGTTTAAGTCGGCTGAGGGAAACCAGGAAGCCACTCTCCAGGACAACCGCGGATACATCACGGTCGCTGCCATGGCAGAGCTGGCGCGAGCCTGCAGCGGTTATCCGGGCCGCAAAAATCTGCTCTGGCTTTCTGAGGACTTTCCGGTCTCGGTAGGAGCTCAGATGACAGATGCGCGCTTCCGGCGTGGCACGGCCGACATGGCGCAAGCTCGCGAGACAGCCGACCTCATCGCCAACTCGCAGATTTCGGTGTATCCCATCAGCCTGCTCGGCCTTGAAGAGGCTGGCATTCCCTCAAGCAGCAGTGGTATTGGTTCTGTGTCTGGGGTTGGTGGGCCCTCAGGCTCAACCCTGCACCCGCAGATGAGCGACACCAACCAAAACCAATTCAATGCCCGGTCAGACCTCAGATTCGCAGCCAATGACCTTGCCGATCAAACCGGCGGCGAGGCATTTGTGGGCACCAACGACTTTGCCGGAGACCTGCGGCGCAGCATGCTTGACGGCGCCAACTACTACACCATTGCCTACCGGCCCTCAAACGATAAGTGGAACGGCCAGTTTCGCAAAATTCATGTGGAGCTGGTGGGCAGGAGCGGGTCGCTCGACTATCGGCACGGATATTATGCCGATCCCGAGACTCATCCTCAGGACAACAGCGTAAGGGACCTGCATGTTGCCATGCAGCCCACCACTCCGGAGTCAACCATGCTGGGCTTGAGTAGCCGGGTGGGGCTGCCCAGCGCGCAGCATCCCAATGTAAGCGTGGATTCGGTTCTCGACCCATCGAACGCGGGTTTCACAACAACGGCCGATGGCAAGCACCATGCGCAATTCCTGGTTCTGCTCATTGCCCTGAACGACGGCGAGCAACAAGTGGCGGCGCCCCCGCAGACCTCCGGCGTGCTGAAGCTCGATCTGACGCCGGATCAATACAAGATCGCCGTCACTTCCGGGGTGCCGCTGCACCAGGAGCTGCCTCTCAAGCCGGGGAAATACCGCCTTCGTCTCGGCGTCAGCGACCTGTCAACCCATAATCTTGGCACCGTTGACATGCCCGTCGAGATTGGGCCGGTGAGCGGGGCGAAGCAATAGAGCTGGATGGAGGGAGCAGCAGCCTTCAGGCTGCTGAATTAAGCGTAAAACACAGAAGCGGCTTTAGTCGCGGGCCCTTCCAGGCGCCCCTTTTGACCTCGGACCGAGTTCTCACGCACACACTTTAGCCCCTGATGGAAGCTAGCGCCCCCAGTTAGAAAAAGCCTTGCCATTACTATCGATTTTTCCTGCTCAAAGTTCTTAACATCGCCACTCAACACACCTACAATTATTGCGATGTTAAGGAGTGGCTCAGCCCGTTATGAAACTTAACTCGCAAGTACTATTCTTCGTACTTACTTCATCCATAACATGCTCGCTACCGATGGCCGCGCAGGCGCCAAGCCCCGCTGCCCCGGCTCAGCCGCAAGCAAACCTGGTGCTGGTTGACGGCGTCGCTGAACAGGAAGACCCCAATACCCATGGCCAGTCACTTGTGACGCAATTAAAGAAAGAAGACTTTCGTCTCTATGACCAGCGCAAGGAAGTCACCATCGAGAGCCTCAACTCCGGCCCTGACACGCGGCCCGTCGCGCTGTGGCTCATTGTGCAGTGCAACGACGGCAGCCCTGCAGATTTTGGATCGAACTTTATCAAGCCAATTTTGCAGGACCTCAAGGCGCCGCTCCAGCACCTCGCGCAACGAGATGTTCTGGGAGTGGCGCATTGGTGCGCCGACGGGTCGTCCAAGGTGGACATGGCTCCCGGAACCGACGTGGATGCCGCGCTGAGCGCGGTGGATCAGGTGCTCGGTCCCAAGATAGGCAATCCCACTGACCGGGCTGCGATGCAGGCGATGCTGCACATGGTGAACATGGCGGTGGAGAGCACGAAGAACACCAAGCCGAGCGGCGGCTCCGGCCAGCCTTACATGCCCGTCTTTCTTTTCCTCAACGGAGACCAGGGCGGTACCGACTCGCGCGAAGCCAACGTCATCATTGAGGCTTTGATGGAATCGTCCGGCATGGTGTTCGGATTGGGCGAGGTCGATATGCATCACGACGTGATGGAAGATGTGGGCAGCGGCCAGACATACAATCAGATCCATTACTATTGCCACACCACCGGCGGGCAGTTCTACTCCACTACGCAAACAAGTCTCTTTGCGCCCACGCTCGACTACATCATCTCTCAGCTTCATGCCCGCTATACGCTCACGTTTCAGCCGGCAAAAATGGACGGCAAGCCGCACGAACTGCGCGTTGACTTGACCAAGGATGCCCAGAGCCGCTTCCCGAAAACAACTCCGCGTTTCCGCATTGAATGCATCCCCCGCCCGGCAAAGTAGCGTGCACGGGCCGAGATTGAATGTCGGCGGGGATGCGGTCCTAAGCCTCCTGTCAGATCTCCCGTTACATTAATGCCCGGCGGAGAATCAGGAGGGAGCAGCAGCCCTCAGGCTGCACGGGCCG
>Ga0265314_10001697_pt1 | contig 23942 bp, 13 predicted proteins | sample 4126metaG_FD_203106 | JGI IMG/M metagenome (GOLD analysis project Ga0265314, IMG submission 203106) | Rhizosphere microbial communities from Carex aquatilis grown in University of Washington, Seatle, WA, United States - 4-1-26 metaG | ecosystem: Host-associated > Plants > Roots > Rhizosphere >... | reverse complement strand
CGCACGGATCTCGACGTGTTCAGCGAGATCGAGTGCGCAGCCCTCATGGCGAGCGGCTATGCATCGATGGGCTCCCAGTTGAAAAAACTCGAGCTCGACCTTCCGCCGCTCACCGCTCCACGCCGGAATGAGCAGTGGTTCTTCTCCCGTCTGCTGCCCGTCGTCGGCGGCCAGGAGCACGACCCCAACGCGTTCGCGGTGCTAGGCAAGCATCTCAGCGTCTCTTCCTCGAGCATCGGTCGTTCGATGAGGCTGGATGTGGGCCTGAAGGTTGTGGGATCTCTGGTGGCCGTGCTGGTGGCAGCGATTTGCGGCGTACTGGTCTACACCTTCCGGCATCGCTCCATCGCGACGATCGGAAGCGTTGCCATGCTGAGCCTGGGATTGCTTCTTCCCCTCGTCTTCGGCAACTGGATCGGCATCGTGCTCGATCCTCGCCGGGTCTGGCGCGAGCCCCTGCGCAAGTTCTTGACCGCGATTCCCCTGACCCTGGTCGCGAAGATGGTCATCAAATGGATCGATCCGCGCTACGTCGAGCGCGGCCGCCTGGCAAAGGTCTTCGGTAAACAGCCCTGAAGAATTGAAGGCTCCCGCTCGTCCTCCGCCGATCGCCCCGGTCAGGCGAACGGGTCCCACGAAGGGTTGCCGCGCAACGTCGGCGTGGTCCAATCGATCCAATCCGCGAGCTCAATGCAGCGAAGCGCCGTTGGTAGCGCGCGTTGATCGCGTTGAAGAGCAACTCTCCACCCGCCGCTGATTGCGAGCGACGACGCGTCCTTGCTCGGGCCATCGCGCCGGTGCTAACGTTGGCACCCAGTGGACCGATGGTAGAGAAGCAATCGCCGCCGAACGCGCTGCTTCGGACCCCGGCTCGAGAGGGCGCTCCGTCGAGTCGCGCGCTGACCGTCGTTCCGAGCACTTCGTTGCGGCGCACCAACTCACCGAATCCCGCGGCGGTAGTCCCGTACCGCGCTCGACTATTTGCCCACGCGTCGTGGGCGACGCCGGGCGTCGCGTCCATCGGCATCTTGCTGGGATCGTTTGCGTACCTTCGACACCCTTCCATAGGTGGACCCTTGGTGGCAGTCGTGTGGGCATCGCTGATTCCGATGTTTTTCCGGCGGCGCTGGAATCGTCTCATTGAGCGCGTATCGATATGGCTGATGAGGACGGTGCGGAGCCGAGCGGAGCCGAGCGTCCGCATCACAGGTATGGTCTTCGCCAACGCCTGCTTTCCGACGGCTGCGGCAGGGCAGCCTGCGGTCCTTGCCCGGTACCAAGGCGGTGCCAGCGCTGACGAGACGCACGGCATCGACTTCCTCGTGGTCGCGGACAGCGGACCGCAGTTCATCGTCCACGTATCCGAACAGACGTTTCTCGACGCACGCCCGTCTCATGCACGGCGCGGTGAGCTTGCTGAGTGCTCGATTGGTCCGGGCGACCGCGTCGCCGTCGACGGCATGGTGGTCTCGGAGGTCGACGCGGGCGCCGATCGGGAGGGGCTCCGCGGCACGCCCTTGCGGCTCGCGCTCGTGGGGTCCGAGGACGTTCCACTCGTTATTCGCCTCATCTCTCCGGGTCCTCGTTGTAGATGAGCGGGAATGGTCCAATTGGACCTCACCCCTCCCGGCCGCATTCGCCGCCAGTCATGGTCGCCTCCAGCTTTGGTTTCCATCCTGCAGACAGCGCGGGAGCCGCAGCGGTCCAATCTCTTCCGAGCGCGCGCGTGGTGACTCCTGCTACGCGAAGTTAACATTGGCCTGTGGCCGGCTCGATCTTCAAGACCCGGATGTTCCACCGCCGCTGCGCGATGATATAAGGCGGCATGCGCCATCTCTTGAATATCCACACCGTGATTGCCGCCGGCGCGGTCGCGCTGGCTTCAACCATCTGCGCGTGCGCTCAGCTTCCCGTCGCAGTGCCGTTCGCGGCTCCTCCCGCGGCAACTCAGCCCGCGGCGCCGGGCTCTTTGGCGGGAACATGGATGGCGACTGGCTACACGTGTCCTGGAAGCAAACTGCCACCCGAAGAACAGATCAAGATCACTCAGTACGGAACCACGGTCACGGCAACAAAGGTCGTCGGTGACGACTGCGTGCCCTCGGGCGCGATGACCTGGCAGGGGACCGTGACCGGATATTCGTTCCCGGTCCAGGTGCAGGTGTCATCTGGTCCGAGAACGCCGCTTTACCTTCGTCCGGCGACGGTGACCCTCACTGGACCCGAGACGCTTCAAGTTTCGGCGGGATGGGTTCTGAACTATCGCCGCGTCGGACCCTAGATCCGCGCTGCGGCTGGGGACAGTTCCACTGGCTCGACACGCCCGCCGAACGTCGCGCTCCGAGCCTCAGCTTATCTGCGAGTGTCATGTCCTCGACCTGTCTCTGCTACCCGCGCAGGGCGCGTACTATACTCGCCAACATGAACATCCAGGGCGTAGTGGTCGCATTGGCGGGCAGGCGGGTGGATGCGACCGGGGCCCCTCCTCGACTTCCGCAGGCGAACATTCCGACCGTAAAACGGGCGATCGAAGAAAAATTTCGCAGTCTTTCGGTGGCGGCGCTGGTTTCCGCGGCTGCCTGTGGAGCTGACCTGGTCGCGATCGGGGTGGCGGCGGCATCAGGCGTCCCGTTTCGCATCGTGCTGCCGTTCGCCCCCGCCCGCTTTCGCGACACGTCGGTCGTCGACCGGGGCAGCGAATGGGGTCCTCTCTTCGACACTGCGCTCGCCAAGGCGCAGTCGACGGACGACGTCGTCGTTCTCGAGGACGGCGATGAAGCCAACGACGATACCTATCTGCGTGCCAACGAGGCGATCATCGATCAGGCCCAGGCGATGGCTGCCGGCAGACCGGTCGTGGCGATCGTGATCTGGGACGGCCGCCCGCGCGACGGCGTCGACGTGACCGCGGCCTTCGCCGCCAGCGCGCGGAAACGAGGCCTATCGGTTCAGGAGATCGGCACGCTGTAGTCCAGGCGGCGCCGCACGAACGGCCGATTTCCGACAAAATGTGCCGCTCGCGTGAATAATTGCTCACGTCGAAGTATCGCGCTTATGCGTAGCCGGTCCTTGAAACGGAGACCATCGGCATGAACCCATACATCGAGTTTCCCGGAGAGCAATCACTGCGCCCGCCCGGCGTCTTTGCGGACACGCGCTTCTTCTATTTCATCTTGCCGGCCGACCAGGATCGCCTGCGATCGCTTTGTCAGCGCTATCTTCGCAGCGGTTCGGGCGAGGGTCCCGCCTACGAACCGCTGGGGGTCGTGTTGCTGGCCTTCACTCATGTCACGGATCTGACATCCGGCGATCCTCAGCGCGGCACGATAACGTACAAGGACATCGCCTTCTGGGTGCCGGTGTGGGGGGGCAAGGTACGCCCGCTTTGCCTGTTCCCGGTGTTCATCTTCGTCGACGATTGCACGACCATGGTCACAGGGCGCGAGATCTTCGGTTTTCCGAAGCAGTTTGGCCGCTTCAAGATGCCGCTCCGCTTCGACGAGCTGGCGGGCGCGCCATCACCCGCCTTCAGCGCCGACGTCATCGGCACGCAGGCCCCCGGTGGCGTGAACGACTGGCTCAATCTCCTGACGATCAACCAGATCACCAAGAAGGACACGGACGATCAGAATGCGTTTTTTGCGGCGCTCGGCCGATTGGTTCTGCCAAAAGCGCTGCGCACGTTCACGGTTCCGGACTGGCTCTCCCATCTGACGTCGATCGGCGCCGTGGGTCTCAAGCAATTTCGGGACGCCAGCAGTCCTGCGTCGGCCTGCTACCAGGCGATCGTCGAGGCGCCCCTTTCGACCGAGAAGATCTTTGGGCGCCCGCGGTTCCTCTTCGACGCGTTCGAGTTGACGACACAAAAGGTCTTCAGCCATCCGATTCAGGACGTCCTGGGGCTTCAGCAAAGCCCGCAGCGCGTTCCCGTGGCCATCTATCTCGAGGCAACGACACGGCTCGACGATGGCGTCGTGGTCTGGCGCGGGGCCTGACGCACGCGCCGCTCCCTCCGTGTCGCCACGGCGGGTCTCGGGCGCGCTCAGGAGCGCGGGCCCGGCGATAGCGACGCGCGCTGGATGACGTCGATACGGATGCCTTCATTGGCCGGATAGACACCGAGCTTGCCGTTGAGCCGAGGCAGCTCGAGGCTCCCGGCGTGGTGGAGCGCGACCAATTGCCAGGCATTGTTGTACATCGCACTGCCCGAGCTGCCGGGTTTGGTTGGCGTTCGGTAGTGAATGTAGGTCTCGTCCGCGTCGAGAACCCGGTTGTCGTACAAAGAGAGCGACAGCGCGCGACCTTCCGGGTGTCCGATCGCGATCAACCGCTCGCGACCCTTCGGATCGATCTTGTCTTTTGACAAAGGCGCCGCCACTAGACCGACGGGGGCCGGGTGGAGGCGAGCCAACGTGGCGTCCAGGCGCGCCGAGCTCCAGAGGATCTCTCGAACCGCGTGGACCTTGGCGCCCACGGCGTCGGCGCGTTCGAGCTCGAAGCGAACGATCGCCTGGTCCCACGCGAGCGTCCCCCGCTCTCGCGGTGCTGGCTCGAGCACGTGCGCATTGGTCATCAAGATGAGCTCGTCGGGGTCGTCACACTTCAGGAAATCTCCGGCTCGCACCAGGAAGCCGGTCCCGCCCCCCTGCTCGAACCGATCGGTGATTCGCGCCACCAGACGGCACCGTTCGAGCCCCTCCTGGTACCAGGCGAACGTTCGCGCATCCTCGCTGCCCAGCTGCTTTTGAAGGTTCGAGCGCGGGGCCCGTAGCTGCGCGGCCGTGACGTCGAGGCGGCCTCCTTGCCGTTTCAACAGCTCCGCCTCCAGACGCGGAATGATGGTCATTCCCGGTTCTTTGTCGCGCGAAAGCTGCCAGACCTCGAGCACCTGGCGCAGCGGGCTCGCGATGTCGAAGGCGCCGATGTTCTTCGCGGCACCGAACATACGGAAGGAATCGATCGCGCCATCGTTATTGGCGAGGGCCAGATTGGCCTCCGCGGCGCTGGCGTAGTCCCAATACACCATCTTTCCGTTAGGCTTCTCCTCAATTCGCCTGAGCACCTCTTCGGACAGCTCCGTGGCGTTCAGACCGTCGAGCGCGCCATCGATCATCACGCCGTCCTTCTTCGCGCGCGCCGCCAAGGCGACGATGTTGACGGCGTGGTAACTGGGATCGGTGCCGATGCGATAGCCTTCTACGTAGCTCGCAACGGCACGCAGCAGCGCGTCGCCTGCGTCTGGCACACCTGGCGCGTTCACGTAGCGCTGCTTGAACAAGCGGCCCATGAGTCCGCTCACCTCCGACTTGTCGTCTTCCGTCAGATCGCGCCGGGCCTTCAGATCGCCGAGCAACGTCTGCGCGGCACCGAACATGCCCTGATCGATCAGCGCCTGCGCGTATTCGCGTCTCACCGCCGGCGTGTCGGTCCCGGCTTGGAGGAATGCGTCGGCGACCTGCTGAACGACATCAAAGTAGCGTTTCTTTCGCAGCCGAGACAAGACCTGTTTCGCGACGGTTGGACTGTCGGAGATGGTCGGCCCGGGAGCGGCCAAACGCTGCGACAGCCCGGCACAAAGCGCTTCGGTCGCCGGTCGATCGTCCTCGTTTAGCGCCGCATCCAAGCGATCGAGCGCGCCCTCACCCCACACATCGGCGGGTGGACCACCGGCAGGAAGGTCCCCCGTGGTCCCGCCATCTTCGCCTGGCGCCGCGACGTTCTCGCGATAGGACAGCACGCGGCTTCCTCTTCCGAGTGATCGCCAGACATAGTCGGCCGACTCGCCGATGATCTGGATCTTGGACGCAGCCGCCTCTCCCTCACACCGCGACACGATTCCACGCGCGGCCATCAACCCGGTCATCACGGTCGCTTCAACGCAACCCAGGTTGATGGGGTTCCGCGTCCAATCACCGCCCAGCGACAGATTCCTCCAAAACGGAAGCTTTGGATCGTTGGCCGCGTCGGGTGGCAGTCGATACTGCGAGCTATTCGGGAGGTTCAACGTGTAGAGCTCGGACGGCAGGACATTGGCGCGCGCATATTGGCTGGCCTTGAAGCGGGTGAGAGGGCTCCCCTCGCCCCTGCCGGCCCCCCACAGGAAGCGCCACTCGAATCGATCGGACTCCTTGAGCGCTGGCCAGAAATAGGTGCCGTGCTCGGTCAGGTGCGCGACGGCATTTCGGAACGCCCGCTCGTCGGCGGCCGCCTTGGTTTCGCCGTCAATACGATCGATGACACCGCAGAAATACGCGAGGCTCTTGACGTCGTCGTGGCGCCGCTTTTCGAGCGCGAGCGCCGGCGACATGTCGATGTATGTGTCGATCGGCTCGACGAAGGTCCCAAACACCGGCGGCGGACCGTCCCATTTCAAGTCCCTGAGACTGCCGCGAAACCAGACCTGGAACGCCTGCGTCGGAGTCGTGGCGGTCTCCGCCAGCATGCGGCGCCAGGTGGGCCCGATCTCGCGATGGTCGGCGAGACTGGTCGTGATCGCGCCGAGCGCCGCGACGGGGATTGCCAGCACCACTTCGTCGAAGTCTTCGCCGGCGCGGAGCACGCGTGGCTTTTCGTCAGAACCCACGCCGGTCAGCTCACGCGGCGCCTCCAGGTCGAGCCGACCGGCCTGGACCTCGGCGCGCAGCGCCTCGCCATTTCGAAGCTGCGCCCAGTCCGGCTCCGACGGCCAGCAGGGGAAGTCCGCTACCCAGCGCAACGGCGCGTACTCGCCGCCGTCGTCCTTCAATTGTGCCTGCCTGGTCAGGTGAACTTCGCGGATGACCGGCTCGCCGCGCTCGTTGTCAGCGCTTTGCAGGGCGTCGACGCGGTGAAAGAACTCGAAACGCACCTTCCGCCCGCGCAGAACCTCGTAGATCGGTGAAAAGACGACGTCGCCCATGCCCGAGGACAGCCGGTAGGCAAAGGCCCCCTTGTAGCCGAGAAACAGCTGGAGGACGCCGCGCAAAGCCGAGCCGGCGGCGATGCGTGGTTTGTTGTGGTCGCCATTTTCGAACGCGAACGCCGAGTTGTAAATAAAGCGCACGGTCGGATTGCTCATCAGGTACGTCGGATCCGCACCGTGCTTGGCGAGCCATTCCCGAAGATCGTATTGGTTCAGCTCTTGAAGCGCTTGCGACGGATCCCGATCGCCGTCGAACACGTCGGCGGAGAGCCCCGTCGCGACGGCAGCGAAGGTGTCGCACGCCAGGTAGAGGCGATGTCCTTTGTCACCTCTGTCCCACAGCCGGAGGAGGCGGCGGGCGTTGCGCAACGCCCAGGCGGTGAAGCGCAACCGCAGCGCGAATCGCGCATCCTCACCGAGCAGGCCCTCGTTCTTTGCGACCGCCAGTGACTCATCCAGCGCCGGGGCGGCGATGCCGTCGAGGGCCTGGCGCAAGAAGTCCTCGGGGCCGAGAGGCGCCGTCGTTCCCTCCAGCTCCGTTCGTTGCGAAACAAAGCGGCGAAAGACCTGCTCCTCCTTGGTCTCCTGGTCAGGCGCCACGTCTGGTCCGGCGCCAACGCCCAGGCTCTCCGCCACGCCGTCGCCGAGGCTCTTGCGGACCTCGGTGACGCTGGCGAGCATCTCGACGGCCTTCGTGAATGCCAGGCTCTTCTCGGGGGCGACCGGATCGGCGTTGCCGGGCGTCAAACCATTGCTGGGAATGTAAAGGTTCCACTTCGACCAGTTGTCTCCGCTCTCGGTGGAACGAAGCTCGTTCACCACGAAGTGCTCGTGGGGATAGAACGCTCCCTTCCCCGGCACTTCATCGATGACGTGATCAATCGCACAGGGCGCGCCGGTCGGCGACACCCAACCCGAGGCCCGAAGCGTGTCGTAACAACTGCGAAGCAGCCTGAAGGCGTTGTCGTAAAAGCCGAACCAAACGTGAATGCCGTGCTCCTCGATGCGTTCATCGAACGCGGCGTTGCGCCCGCTCGCGCCCTTGCCGCCCAGCCGCCAGCCCATCTGGTAGACGGTCACCTCGTATCGCTCTTCGAGCGCGGGATCCGTCAAGGCCAGCGCGGTCGACAGGGCCCCCGCGCCGCCGCCGAGCACGGCAACGCGGATCCGCGCCCCCTTCGCATCCGAGCGAATCATGACGCCCTCCAAACGACGGTTCCCACGTCCATGCGCATGGCGGCTCGAAAATGAAACGCAACCGGCACGCGCTGGGTGTCGGGCTGGATTCCCAGAGCGGCGGCAACCGGGTGGCTGTCGAGATCCATCAGCCGCAGATCGAAGCCATCGAAGACGATCTCCGGTTGACCGAGCGTCTCGACCCAGCTCAGCGGCGCTTCGACGATCGCCTGATAACACGCCGACGCGGGGCTGGCGATGTCTCGGAACTGCTTGATGCCGACGACCGGAACCGCCGCCAGGCGGGATAGCCACTCGGCCGCTCCTCCCGGACCCGGCAGGATACCCGGCGCGATCATGCGCTCGATGACGGAAGTCGCGCTCGCGACATCTCCGCGGGCGGCACCGGCAACCGGATCAACCGTCGCAATCGTGCGCCAATCGTTTGCGCCGCCCGCGGTCAACGTACCGACGACCTCGGCACGAAATCGCCCCCGCTCGTCGGCGCTCGCCTCGGCGATCGACCTTGGCATCTGAAAGCGGCCGAGCTGTTTGGGCAGACCGAACGCCTCGCGGCCGGTGATCAGCGCCGCGGGGCTATCGACGAAGATGAACGGGGGAAAGAGCGCGATGGGAGCCGTCGCCGCATTGGCGAGTGGCACCCAGAACGCGACGTCCGTGTAAGAAATCGTGCCCCAGTCCGGCTCCGCCGAGGTCACCGAGCCGAAATGCGCGAACGCCAGCAAGACCAACCCGAGCGGCGAGTAGGACGCCTGTCCCCGGGCCGGACCATTCAGGTAGGTCTGGCAAAGATTGCGCTGGACCTGATAGTCGGCCTTGAGGACGAAACAGAAAATGGAGACGTTCCGGAAGACACCGGGAGCGATCAGCGATTGTTCGGCGGGGAACGGTAGGTATGGTCGCGCGCTGGGCACGTCCTGCTGGCTCGGCATGTCGAATACTCCCGCTGGATGTCAGGCTCGTGAGGGGTCCGATCGGTGTGAGACCGCAGCCCGACCGGTTATGCGTATCGAAACGGACAAGTCCGACATTTCGGGTGAGTCGAGCCGCCCCCAAAGAGCGTCAAGGCTCGCTCAGGCTCCCCGAGTCCTCTTCTGCCAGCAATCGCGTCAAGCTGACTTCGATCTGACTGCGGACCATTCGGAACATCGAGCGCAGGTCCATATCGTTCAACCCGAGCGCCTCGGCCAACTGCTGGTGCGTCCCCTCGATGAGCTTGCAGCGCGCCTGCTCGATCTTCCTCGAGATGGTCGGCTGACTCACCCGGTTGATGCGCGCGATCACGGTCATGGTCAATTTCTTCGCAAAGCACATCTTCAAAAGGAGGCGATCCGCAACGGATAACGAGTGCAGCGCGGTCACAAAAGCCTTCCTTAACGCGGACTTCAGTTCCGTTGCCAGAAGCCGCGCTTCACCCCCGTTCGGTTTGACGATGTCGGTTTCCAGAATCTGATCCTCGATGGAGATGGGCGGTTCCTTATCACTCTGGCTCGCCAGGCGGAGCGCAACCCGTCTGACGACAACGCGAACCCAGCGGCCCAGGGGCCCACGTGCCTCGTATTGCGCGATCTTGGCCGGCTCATCTCCGACGGATAGAAACAATGTTTCGAGCGTCTTTTGGCGAACGTCGTCCGCGAACGAAGGGGATGAATTGAACGACCGCGTTCGGCGTTCGACGTCGGCCAGATAGCGGGTCATGAACGCGCTGATCGCGCCGGGAGCTCCATGAAGGCAGGCACAAGCCAGATAGATGTCCGCGTAAAGATCGTCGGGAACCTGCTCGCCGTCCTTGAAGCGCTGTCGCACGTAGTTAGCGAGGACAGCGCCGTCGACGGCAAGGGTCGGCCAGGCTCGCAAGCCAACGACCCCGATTCGTTCGACCTGCGCTTGAAGGCTGCCATCCGAAGGAGCCATCTCCCCCCCCCTTTGGTGCGATCGAATCTTTACCCAAGTCGCGGTGAGTTCGCAAACGGTCCCGCCGACAACGTTTACTATTTCGCCCGCCGGTCACCGCGACTAAGATTGTGCCGCTGGCCAGTGGAGGTCACGGCGTGCACCACCTAAACGAAGGGCTCGTGCTGAGACTTCTCGACGGCGGGCTGCCCCCCGACCTGGCGGGGGAGATCCACGGGCATCTAGATGACTGCCTCGACTGCCTCGATCTGGTGGCGCGAACGGCGGAGGACGAGCAGCGCGAGCGCGCGCCCGATCGCGCCGAGGCCCCCGAGCGGATCGGACGCTTCCAACTCAAGGAAGCCCTCGGGTTCGGCGGGATGGGGGTCGTTCGCGTCGGGGAGTGCCCGGAAACGGGAGAGCGCGTGGCCATCAAGCGCGTCCTCGAGGTCGACCAAAGCATGGTGCTGGCGCTGCGCCGCGAGATCCACGCGCTCGGCGAGCTGGATCATCCGGGAATCGTGCGGATCCGCGAAGACGGCGTCGCCGAGGACGGCTCCCCTTGGTACGCGATGGAGTTGATCCCCGGCGATACGTTGAAATCCCGCATCGAGCGCCTGCCGCCAAACCGCGCCGACATCGGCTTCTCTGGCTTGCGCCCCATTCTGGGCATCGTCCGCGATCTATGCGAGACCCTGGCCTTCCTGCACAGCCGCGAGCTGGTGCACCGGGATCTGACGCCGGCGAACATCGTGCTCCGGCACGACGACTTTCCGGTTCTCGTCGATTTCGGCCTCTCCCACCGTCGCGTGGCGCCGGGGCGCGAGTCGATTGACAGCTGGGCTCACGCCTCGGGAACCCGCCCCTTTGCGGCCCCCGAGCAATGGAGAGGCGATCTGGTCGACGCCCGCGCCGACCTCTACGCGCTCGGATGCATCCTCTACCAGATCACGACTGGGCGGCTTCCGGAGCGGCGGCGCTTCGCCCGCCACCGGACCGGTCAAGCCGCCCGCAATATCGAAGCGCCGTCGGCAACACTGCCCGACCTTCCGCCGGCGCTGGATGCGGTGATTCTGCGGCTGCTGGCGGTCGATCCCAGCGATCGCATCGGCTACGCGCAGGATGTGTCGCGCGCGCTCGAGAGCGCCGGGGTCCGCGATTCCCTGATACAGAACAACCAGCCGCCGCGCTCGTACGTCTATCGTCCCCGGTTGGTCGGTCGCGCCAGCGAGGTCGCGGCGCTCGAAGCGCTGGTGCAACGGTGCGCGAAGGGACAAGGCGCGCGGGCCTTTCTCGCCGGCGAAAGCGGGATTGGCAAGACGCGCGTCGCCATGGAGATCGCGGCGCGTGCCCGCCGCCACCACTTGGCGATCGTCACCAGCAGTTGTGCGCCGCTGGAAATGCGCAGCGCCGGGGGGTTCGCGGCCGACGTTCCCCCGTTGCAACCATTCCGCGCGTTGCTGACCGCCCTGGGCGATCGCGCGCGGCAAGGGGGCGCGGCCATCGCCGATCGCTTGTTCGGCGCGCGCGCAAAGATCCTGGCCGCGCACGAACCGACGCTCGCGAAGCTCCCCGGGCAGGAGAAGTATCCCGATCCCGCGGCGGTGGATGCCGACGTCGCGCGCGTGCGCTTGTTGATGGCGTTGGAGCAAACGCTGGCCGCGGCGGCCCAAGACCATTTCATGTTGCTGATCATCGATGATTGGCAATGGGCAGACACGCTGTCGATCGCATTCCTGGATTCGCTGCCGCCACGATTCTTCGAGCGATGCGGCGTGCTGATTCTCGGGACCTACCGCACCGACGAGATCGACCCTGCGATCTCCGCGCGGCTCGAGGCAATGAGCGACGAACATCGCGTGCTCACGCCGTTACCGGCCGGCGAGCTCAAGGTGATGGCGAGCGACATGCTCGCCTATCCCGATGTGCCGGAGTCACTGGTGGCTTTGCTGGCCCAAGAAGCGGACGGAAACCCGTTCTTTTTGACGGAATACGTACGGCTGGCCGTCGACGAAGGGTGGTTGACTCGCGACACGGACGGCGCTTGGAAATTGGTCGACCATCGGGCGGTGCGGCGCGCGTCGGTGTCGGGGTTGCGGGTGCCCCAGCCGCTGCAGGCCCTCTCTGACCGTCGCCTGGCGGGGCTCTCTGCACCCGCTCAGACCTTGAGCGGCTTCGCGTCGGTCCTCGGACGCAGCTTTCCGATCGAGCTCCTGAACGCCTGCCCCGGCGTCGCGTCGACCGAGATCCCGCACGCAATCGACGAGCTCTTCACGCGTCAGATCATCGAGGATCAGAGCGGGGCTGACTTTCGTTTCAAGCACGACCAGCTCCGTCACGCCGCCTATCGCGCGATCCCCGCGGCGGACATGAAGAGCTATCACCGGGCAGCGGCAGTGGCGCTGGAGGCCGTCGCCGAGAGAGAGGCGAGCCACCCAGTGGACGCACGGAGATCCGAGGGCGAGCCCGCGGCCGCGGGCCCACTTGGCCGCGCGGCGGCGCTCGCCCACCACTGGGGCATCGCCGGCGAGACCGTCATCGAGCGCCGTTACCGGCGCGTGGCCGGAACGCAAGCCTTCGCTCACGGCGCCTACCGAGACGCGGTCGTTCACCTGGCACGTTGCCGTCAATTGCCGGCCGAGGTCCCCGATCCGACGGCGGATCTGGCACTCGAGCGGGAGCTGGCCGAGGCGCACTTCGGGCTCGGCGATATCGCGGCCAGTCGCGCTGGTCTCGAGTCGGTGGTCGCGAAAGCCGGGTTTCCGATGCCCAAGGGGAACTCCGCCGTGGCCCGCGCCGCCGTCGAAGACGTCGTGAGCTACGCGCGAGGTACGATCCTCGCTCTGCGCGGACGCGCGCCGACGGCGAGCCGGAGCTTGCTGCTCATCCAGGCGGCGCGTGGCCACGAGCGATTGGCGCACGTGCTGTTCTTCGAGAACGAGACGGTCGGCGTCGCCGCCAGCTCGCTCCGCGCGCTCGCCGCCGCGGCGGGGATCGGCGATTCCCCCGAGCTCTCGCGCGCCTACGCCAACTTGTCGCTCGCGTTGGGACTCGTGGGCGCCGGGCCGATTGCGCGTATGCTGCAATGGCGCGCGCACGCTGTCGCCGCCCAGGTCCAAGACCTTGCGGCGGCCGCCTGGGCTCACGAGATGCAGGGCGTTTACGAGGCAGGAATCGGCAAGTGGCACGCCGCAGAGCACGCATTCACCGAGGCCGGCGAAGTCTGGCGCCGGCAGGGTGACCGGCGGCGCTGGGAAGAGTGCCTGACCCTGCTCGGGATGACGCGGTTTCACGCCGGCGAGACAGCGCGCGCCGCGATCATGCGAAACGAGTTGCTCGCTCTCAGCGATGCGGCGGGCAGCGAACAGACCCGAGGTTGGGCGCTGCTCGGTCAGGCTGAAGATCGCCTGCTGGTCGGCAATTGCCAGGGTGCGCTGGAAGCGCTGAAGCAGGCGGAGACTCTGGGGCCGGCGATTCGTCGGGTGGAGCGCTTCTGGATGCTCGGGCTCAGAAGCCGCGCTCACTTGTTGGTTGGTGAATCTACGGAGGCGGCGCGCCACCTCGATGCCGCGCTGGAGATCCTCGAAGGGGTCTTGCCGGTGGCGTTCTACGCCCTTGAAGGCTATTCGGGCATCGCGGAGACCGCGCTCGCGCTGGCGAGCACGGGCGACGACGGGCACCTGAGCAAGGCGGAGCTGGCGGTAAGCAAGCTTTCGCGATTTGCGTTCTCGTTCCCGATCGCCGTCCCGCGCGCTCGTCTCTGGCGCGGGGAGCTCTGCCGTCTCTCCGGCAACTCGCGCGCGGCTGCGCGACACTTCGAGGTGGGGCGCCGGCGCGCCCAAGACCTCGGCCGCAGCGGCGACGCCGATCGCCTGGGCGCACGACTGGCGGCCGTCGCCAACGCCTGATTTGTCGCGCGGCGATCCATTTCACGTGAATTTATCGCCGAGGGAGCGTCTCCCTTCAGGCGATGCCTCTTTCACTGTCCGAGTTGTTGCGCTGCGACCGATTGACACTCGTCCTCAAGAGGCTCACGGACCTCGAGGAAGTTTTGAAAGAGGAAATGGCCAAGCCGATGCAGGCAACGTCCGATCGGCAACGGACCCAAAGCCTGCTGCTGGCGGCGAGCCAAATCGGCGATCGGATCCGGCGTCCGTCGGTGGACCAGGAAACCGCCGGCGAGGCCGATCGAGCGACATTCCGACTGGCGATCGCTGTCCAGGCTCATTTGCGGCGGCACAACCTGGCGATTGCGTCCACGGACGGGGCGCGTGTGGCGCCGTCCACCCAACCCGAGCGCGTGTTCTTCGCGGGCCGTCCCGATGTCCGCCGGCGACTGGAGCGGATTTGCCGGGAACGCGGGCTCGACCTCGTCGCCGCTTTCGAGGGTCCGGAGTTCGACGCCACAGCCAGAGACCTCCTGCGCTCCTCCGCCGTCGCCATCCTCGACGTCGGTGGACGGGGTCCGTGTGACCTCGCTGATGGTTCCTACCAGCTCGGTCGAGCGATCTCGTTCGGCGTACCGACGGCAATTCTCGCGCGGCGGCGACAGCGGCTGCGGCTTCCGATCGCGGGGCCGTTGATTCGCCTGACCGACGTGGCGCACGATCGCGAGCGCTTGAACCTGGCGATCGACGGGGCGCTGTGCCCTCCCGCGAGATCGCTGGACGGATCGGAGATGGAGCGGACGATCGCGGCGCTCGACCGCATCGTCGAGAACGCCGGCCCGCTGGTCGCCGCGGCCATGCGCTCGGTCCGGCGAGCGAGCGCCAACGCCGAACCCGATCGTTTTCGCGACGCGGTCGAGGATTTGATTGGCATCCTCCCCGCCGCACGACGGCCCGCCATCCTGTTTCCAAGCTTGCCGCCCTCGTACCCCGCACCGGGCGAGCGGCGCTTGTTGCACGCCGCCCCCGGCGGCCAGCTCGCCGCCCAGGCCACCGGCCCGGTCGAGTCGGCCAGCGTCTCTCGCGGAGTGCGGTACGTCCGGTCCGCCTGGAGACCGCTGCCTGGCGCCGTCAACACGATCTGGGACAACATCGGGTCGGCGACGTTCTTGGTGGCGGAGCTCGCCGGTCTTGACCCGCTGGTCGCTCTCGCGGTGGGAATGGCAGACGGGCTGGGAAAGCCGACCCTCAAGGTGTTGAACAAGTCGACCCCCGGAAGCGAGATGCCCGCGAGGGCCCTACCGAGGGCCCTGCCGCCCGGAGACGTCCAGCTTTGGTCCGACGGCGCCGCGCTTCACGGCCACGTCAGCCGTTACTTGGACGCCGCGCCCGGCCCGTAGCGGGATTCCGATTGGTTCTCGAACGAGGGCCGATCGACCGGGGCGTAGCGACCGGCTCGGCCTTGCTTTGAACGAGCGCGAGCGGACAAGGTGACGCTTGCGCGAGCCGCCGGTCGTAGGTGTCCTGGAGGAGCACACGAACCTTGGCCTTGGCGCGAAACAACTGCGTCCCGATCGTATTGATCCGCGTGCGCAGCTTGAGGGCGATCTCCCGATGGCGGACTCGCTGAAAGTACGCGAGCTCGAAGAGTTGACGATCGCGGGCGGAAAGCCGGGCAACCGCCGCGCGCAGATCGCCGAGCGAAATCAGGTCCAGCGGATCGCGCTCGGCCGCCTCGGACGCCGGGGACGGCAACGTATCCGGCTCGATGCTCAGCGGCACCGGCGAACGCCAGCGATCGATGGCAAGGTTGCGCAGGATCGTGCCGACCCACGCCGCCACGCACGTGCCACTGCGGAACGACGCATAGTTGCGGATGGCGCGCTCGAGGGTGTCCTGGACCAGGTCGTCGGCAGCCGCGGCATTGCCCAACATGTGGATGGCGCGCGCGTAGAGCTGCGGGCGCAATTTCACGATCTCGCTCATGAATCCGGAACCGTCGCCGGGCGGTCCACAGCCCGTCGGCGAGTTGGGCGTGGGAGTCTGCGTCTCGATCTCTCGTGTGTGAACCATGTCTCTGTCGTAGGAGAGACAACGTCACGGGCGCCTATGCAGCCTTCTCGACGAGACCGACGAATCCGAAATTGCACTCGATTTCAGCGCTTCAGCACTGTTCGTGCGCAATCTCACGATAGCCCTCGACGTGATGAGGGGCTAGGAAGCGAGTTCGGGAGTTGACAGAGAACTTCATATCGGACTTTTGTGTGTAGAAGAAGCGGCCCCGCGAAAGAAAAAACCCCTTCGTCGTTATAGCGATGGCCGCGTACGGGCTGCCGCGCACCTACCGCACGAAGAGGAGGGTTGTGACGTGAAAGAGCTCCTAGTTTTCACCAGCCTCGCGATCGTCTTCGCCAAAGGAAGCGCTCCGATCGCGGCAACGAGGACGCAAGCCAAGGACCGTTCCCACGGCAACGCGGCGCTACCGGCGGCGGATCTGCTGCTGGAACCGTTCGAGATCGACGTTGGTTCGCTGAGGGGCAAAGTCGCCACCCTTCGAATCGACGAGCGCCGCGAACAGATCGCCGACTGGGCGGTCTACGGCACGCTCTATCAATCCGGGCTCCCCGCCGACGCGATTCGCACGGCGATGTACGACAAGGTCCCCTTCCGGCTGCCCTTGCTGGAAGAAGCTGCCCGATGGGACTACGGCCCCGGTCGTCGCGTGCTCCTCCCCGATGGACAGGTCTGGCTCTTTCACAGCGAGCACGATCCGTTCCCGGACGTGACTGTCGCGCGGCTCGCCGACCGAGTCCGCATGGAGATCGGCCAGCTCCCCGCGAGCGTGCGCGTGTTCTCATTCGAGTCGGATCTGGCATCCGGCTCCATTCGCGTCCGACACACCCGGGACGTGGGCAAAGACCAGCTCTTCTCCCCGGCTTTCGGATACCACGCGGCGCGTGTGTCGAGCGCGGCGCAGCTCTCCGCCTGGTTGAGCCGCGTGGACGACTTGACCCACGTTCGATTGTTGCCGGATGGCGCGGTCGAGCTGGCGGGGCGGCAATTCGACCAACTGCGGACGTCGCCTGCTGGATTTTCGGCGGTGGCGACTCTTTACCGCGCGCAAGCAACCATCGACGACAACCACAAAGCCGTCGAAGCCTATCTGAAGAGCGTCGTTTCAGCGTTCAATGCGCTGATCCACAGCTACAACGCGAGCGCTCGCTCGGGTGGGTTCATCTTGCCGACGGGGTCGGCGTCCTCATACGCGGAGATCGAGCGATTGCTCGACGCTGCGCCCATCACTTCGGGACAGCGGGGTCTGTCGGCAGATGACCTCTGGGATTCGCTGGGCTTGTCACCGCGGCCGCGCCCCGGCCTGACTCGAGCGTTTGGTGGCGCGATGTTTGGTGCCAGCGAAGAGCAGATCGAATCCTTGCGCAAACGCGTCGAGGCGTTCCAGCTGGCGGTCGCGACGCGCGAGGTCGCCATCCCCGGCGCTGGGAAGCTTCTGCCGGAAGCCCCGGGGTTCTCGCTGGACCCGAGCTGGGACGTCGCGGGATTGAAGACCGATCTCGGTCTGGTGCTCTACCAGCCGAACACGTTGCTGCTCCGCGCGCGAGCGCTGGCAAAGCCCGTCACCTCCGACGACGAGATCGGCAGTCCGTCCCTGGAGGCCGCGTTCGGACTGAACAAATCCGTGCCCGAAGGCCGAACGGTCACCCTGCCGCCCGCCTGGCGGAAGCGGGTAGAGAGGGTCATCGCGGTTCTACCGCGCACTGGTACCCAGCTCGACAAATCCGTCTTGCTGGACCTGGAGCGGTTGTCAGAGGACACGCGAAACAACGACAATCCCGCCGATGAATCCGCGACCGAGCTGATTCAGTTCGCCCTCAATAGCCACCGGATTCAATGCGCGCGCTACGACGGCCCCATGCAGGGGACGGAGGTAGCGATGAACCTTTTCTACACGGACTATCTCGCCAAGGTTCTTGCGGGTCTCGACTTCCACAACAAAGCACCGATCAATGAGGTGCTCGGCTTCGCCACGGTCCCGCAGACGGCGCCCGATGTGGAAGCGGAATTCTGGGCGGAGGACCTGGCGCGGCCGAGCACGCGGCTTTGGTTCGGCCCCAAAGCGGAGGGGATGACGGTCTCCCCGTCCGGAGACGAGCTCAACTTCGACCACATCGCGAGCCGCGTCTATTCGGCCGGCTCGCATCCGCTCTTTCCGGGCCGCGAACAGGCCGCGAGCGAGACGACTGGTCGGGTGCTTCGATGGTGGGATCGCCATTTCGACCAGATCGCCAACTACGAGCAGCAGTACCACCTGCAGAACCAGATCATGAAGTGGTCCGTCGTCACGGGTTGGCTGGAGTCGAAGCAGCGGCTTCGATTTCTGGCCGCACCGGCGGCAAACGGCGAAGCGGGACGGGAATTCGATCGCTGGTACCGGGAGCGAACCGACCTCCGGTACCGCGAGGCGCTGGCGGTTCGGCCGCGCTCGGAGTGGGCGAACGGGACCGAGTGCATCGACATCCTGCGATCGCGGCCATACATGAGCGACGGCCACTTCAGCGTGCTGTCGGGCGGCGTCTCGCTCGGGTCCAAGGGGACCGTCGAATCGGCGATACGCCTCAGCGATTCTCTGCCGGCTGCCCTCCGTCGCGGCGGCCTGTCCGGAGAGATCCACGCCGGCTCGTCGCACCTCAAGACGACAGGCGGCACGACGTTCGATCTACCTGCCGGCAAACCGACGTCGACGATCTCGCTCGCCGACAATCAGAAGCCGCGGGGCGGCGGTATCGAGCTCAACGCTCATCGAGTCGAGACGACGATCGCGGCAGGTCACGGTGAGGGCAGCGTGGCCGTCAACGTAGGCGGTCACGGGCTCGGCCAGCTCAAGGTCCGGCATACATCCAGCGGCGTCCGCCTCGACTGGTCGGACGGGATCATGATGCGCGCAGGGAAAGAAGCGTCTGCGCTGGCCAGGCGCGCTCAGTACGGCGGTTTGACCCGCAACGCGAGCGAGCTCGGGCTCCGACCGCAGGCGGGCTCGTACTTCATCAGAAAGGCCGACGGGACCGTCCAGGCGGTCATTTCGTCGGCCGACTCGGCGAAGGAGCCGGCCGTGCTGTTGAAGGTCGGCAGCGGCGAACCGTCGGGAAAGGCGCTGCTGAAGGCGTCGGAGGGCGACTGGATCAGTGGTCTGTTCGGATTGAACAAGGGAGGCAAGCCCAAGGTCGAGACCGCGATCGCGATCGCGGTGCCGCAGCAGACCGGCTCGCGGATGGTCGACAACCTCCCCTGGCAAACACTGCACCTCGAGGAGAGCAGCAAATCGAGCTCGGCGCCGACGGTCACGCGCGCGTTCACCGACGCTCCGCCCGGTATGGTCACGCGCCGTGCTCGCCTGCACACCGGGGACAGGCGGATCCCGGTGGTCGAAGCGTCGTTCACCGACAGCGGCGTTGCTCTACGACGGCCGGCCGGAGCCAATGCGCGGTCCGCGTTCAACGACCTGTTCACCAATCTCGGGTTGTCGCACACCGATCTCCGGCAGATGCTCGACGCCGCGCACGCCGGGCAGAGCGATATCTACATCGGGCGCGCGAGTGGGTCTGCGTCGCCAAGCCCTCACCCGGTCCCGGGACCTCCGGCGCCGGGGCTCGTCGACCCGGACGTGTCGATCCGCGCGGCATTTTCGAAGCTGCGCGACCGCGATCTCGATCAGGCGATCTCCTTCGCCACCGCCGCCGGCAAGGGGCCCCGTGGCCCCCCAGGCTCCGCGGCAATGGCACGCTACGAGCAGGCAGTGGAGAGCCTGCCGGTTTCGGACGGGGGCGATGCCAAGGTCCTCGCCGATTATCTGCGCGTCCAAGGGAGCCCCGACGGGTACGCGCTGCTGGCGCTCGACCGGCGCGGCCACGCGTTGCACACCGTCGCAACGATCCCCGAGCATCGCACACCCGTGTCCGCGGCCGAGGTCGCGAAGGCCATCGGCGACGGCGACGTCCAGGTGGTGTATGCGCAGGACGCGCCCGTGCTCGCGCACCTCGACTGGGATGCCTCACCGGGCGAGACCGGCGCGAAGGTCGTCGCCAATCCTTCGCTGCGCTGGGAAAAGATCGAGCTTCCCCCCGCCCTCGCCGGCGTGGAGCCCACGCAGCTGGTTTCCGACCGAGCGCACTATCTGCGGCGCGAGGTCACCAACCGCCGGGTGCACGGGGACGCCGATCGTCGCCGAAACGTCGCGTACATCGCGACGCAATCGTGCGACACGAACGGCGATGGCGTCGTGGACGCGGCGGAGCAGGCCGCTTGTCCCTAGGCCAAGCTTCCGACACGACGCTCGGCGGGTTGCTCACCCGCCTCACGGCCGCCGAGCAAGCGGGGAACGCGTCCCGCGTCCACGCGTTACGCGCTGAGATCTTCGAGGTCGGCGCGGCGATGCGCGCGCAATTGCAACGGAACGTTTCGCCGTCAACGGTCGACTACCTGCTCATGGCCGCGATGGGGCGCGACCTGGAGAGCGCCCGGATGAACGACGAGGCGCGCAAGGTGTACGACGGAGCGCTCGCGCACGCCGAGCGCCAGGGACAGCGCTACTGGCGCGCTTTCTTTCTCCTGCGCGCGGCCCACCTGGCAATGGACGAGAACGCCACCGACGAAGCGGGCCGGGGACTGTCATCGATGCTCGACACGTCGACGGCGGGTTGGGAAGCCGCGGCCTCGCGCCCGATCCCTTCGCCCGCAGCCGAACCCCCTCTCGCCGATCTGCGGGCACAGCGCCTCGCCGCTCTCGGACGATACTGGGCGCACGTCGGAGAGCTGGGAAGCGCCGCGCGCGTCTATCGCAGGGCGCTGGAAATTTTGAAGCAGCAGCCCGACCCGTTCCTTTTGGACGACGGCATCCGCCTGGCGCTGGGAGAGGTGCTCATGGATCGCGGGGCGGCGCGCGAGCTGCGTGCCCTGATCGACGAAGTGCCGCGGGCAACCGGCGCTGCGCCGTTCGCGTGGTTGCGGCTGGAAGCCGCGGCCGCTCACACCGGCGGACGATTCAGCGCAGCGCTCGCGTCGTGCGAAGGGCTGCGCTCCCGAAGCGCACCCGGACGCGAGTCATTTCGAGAGGCGACGGCTCGCCAACTCGAGATTCTCGTCACGCTCAATCGCTTGAGTGACGCGGTGGCGTTGCTCCCGACCGCGGGCGAAGGTCGATTGCTCGACCTATTTGCCGGCCGCAGCGCCTGGCAAGGCGAGCTGCCACCGTCGGTCGTCCGAATGCTCGCCTTGCCGGCCGAACCGGATCCGGGCGCCGCCGAGCTTCGGTGCGAGGTCGAGGTCGGCCAGGCTCGTCCGCGCGCGTTCGAACGGATGGCGCAAGAGTGGGCGATCCGGTCGCAGTCGCTGATGATCGAGGTCCACCGGAAGGCGCGTCCCGACCTGCTCGAGCGATTGGATGAGCTCCTCCTGTGGTCCGCGACCATCGACTCACCGCTCATCGATGCGGAGCGCGAGCTTCTCGCAGCGACGGTATCGTTCTATTGCAAAGGGGAAGACGTCGCGCTTCGCGCGGCCGAGGCAGAGCGCCTGTTCCTGGCGCTCGACATGCCCCACCGGGCGCGCGACGCGTGCCACCTGCTGGCGATGTTTTCGTCGGGGCCCGCGGCTGAAGAGGCACGCCAGCGCGAGGCCGGGTTGGTCGAGATGATGCGCGACCGACTCAGTCCCCAGGACTGGCGGATGTATCGTCTCAACAAATGGGACGCGATCGATTGGCAACTGCGCGAGCGGTCCGCCATTCCCGGCGCGACGGCCTCGCAGGCGACCACCCGCGCGCTCTGGATCGATCTCGATCGCATCTGGTCGGGCAGGACCGACGACGCGCTCACCCCCATGCGGGTCTCCGCGCGCCCGCAATGGCTTCCGCGGCGGACAGCAGTGGCGCACTACATGTGCTTGCCGGACCGCATCCTGATCGTCGTCGCTCATCGGCGTGGCTGCGTTCACCACGTCGTGCAAACTCCGCGAGGCGAGCTCTGGCGAGCCGTGACCCAGCTCGTCAACCTGTTGCAGACGGCACGCCTGCGGGCAACGGCCGAGGCCAGTGATCACCTGGGCCGCCGGCTCGGCCTGGACGTGGTGCTGTCGTCGTTGCCCGACGAGATCGATCGCCTTCTCCTCGTCCCGGACGATGTCCTGTTTCACGTTCCGTTCGCCGCGCTGACGATCAACGGCGCGCGGCTTCTGAACCGTCTCGCGATCTCGTTGCTGCCCGATCCCGTTTGGAGCGCCGGTCGCGATGCGGACGGCACGGGACGGCCACGGCGCGCCTTGGCAGCGGCCGTTCCGCATTCGCGCGCTCCTGGGCTGGACATGCCCGAGCTTCCAGCAGCCGAACGCGAGGCGCGGACCGTCACCCGCATCTGCCCGGGGGCCCGATCCCAGGTCGCAATCGACGCCACTTGTGCGGACGTGACCCGCGATCTCCCGCGCGTCGAGCTCGCTCACTTCGCTTGTCACGGGCGCTTCGACGACGGCGTCGTTGCCCGGTCCGGATTGGCGCTTGCCGACGATTGGATTGACCTTGCGAATGTCCAGGCGCTGTCGCTCGACCGCTTGCGGCTGGCCATGATCGCGTCGTGCTGGACCGCAAACGCCCGCGTCCTCCCGGGCAGCCAAGTCGTCGGTCTGCCGGCGGCCTTCCTTCGCGCGGGTACGCACGCGGTCATCAGTGCGCTCTGGGAGGTGCCCGCGGACGTCGGAGTCGAGATCTCCGAGCAGATCTACGCCCGGCTGGCGAAGCTGGGCGCGGCGCGAGCGCTCGCCGAGACCCAGAGATACCTCTCACGGCCGGCTGAGGATAAGAGCCTGCGACCGGTCGCGGACTGGGCCAGTATCCTTTGTCATCAACGAGCGGTTCGCCCACACATGCTCGGCAGGCTGGTCTTGCGCTGGCGTGCGTTCGTGCGCGCTCGGCGGACGCCGCGCGGTCAGACGTCCAGCTCGTTGACTCGACGCTGATCCGCGCGCGCGCGCTCGAGCTGCGTTTTCACGCAGGCCCGTCGGTCGCGCTCCATGCTTCGAAGCAGGTCCTTGACCGCCCCCTCCGCGTCGACACGGTGAAGAAAGTCCAGGATCTTCTCCTGAAGCGATTCGCCGCGGATCGAGCCCGGGTCCACCTCGAAATCGAACAGGTAAGAGCGAAACGACGCCTCGTCGAGGCAGCCGAACGCCACTCTCCGGATCTCGTAGCGGTTTGCGCCAGCGAGAAGCGCGGTCTGGGGCCCCTTGCTCGGACGCACGGCCGGTTCGATCTCGCGGCGGAAGAACTCCACCAGCTGGCGGATCCCGGCGTCGAAGTCAGCGACGAGATCGACGAACACCTTGTCGCGAAGCAATCTCGGCGGATCGACGGCCGCGATCAGCGCCGGAATGATCGTCGTGTTGCGCGAGGCCAGGCTGGAAGCCCATTCGCGCGTCACCCAGTGTGAAGCGAGCGAGGCCGGCGACACCAGCAAAAGCAGATACGAGGCGTCCTCCAGCGCGCCATTGATCGCCTCGACAAAAGAATCGCCAAGGCCAACTTCGCGCCGATCGATCCAGACGTCGAGGCCGCTCTTCTCGAGCGCGGTGACGATACGATCGGCGAACGCCGCGTCGGATCGCGCGTAGCTGACGAATATCTTGCCAATCGAGGCTGTCATGAACCGAGCCTGGCCGAACAGTGCGCGCGCTGCGCGCACCTTGTCAATCGACACGGTGGTGTGAGTCCGAGCCGCCCTCCTCGAGATCGACGAGCCACTCGTGCCAGCGGTCGCGCACGATCGCGGGCGCGACCTCCAGCTCCTCGACGATCTCGCGCAGCTCGCGGCCGGTGTCGACAGGTGGAACACACGGGCGGCGAGCCGGCCTTCGGACAGCGGTGCGGCCGAATCGCCGATCGGCCGCTTCAACTTCACGGCGGTGACCTCCACCACCCGTTATCCCGCTCCCGTAGGCGCTGGACCCCGCGGGTCCTTCAGAGCCCCGCGAGGCCGGGCTCGATGCGCGCGTAGCCCTCCTCG
>Ga0265314_10001694_pt1 | contig 23970 bp, 17 predicted proteins | sample 4126metaG_FD_203106 | JGI IMG/M metagenome (GOLD analysis project Ga0265314, IMG submission 203106) | Rhizosphere microbial communities from Carex aquatilis grown in University of Washington, Seatle, WA, United States - 4-1-26 metaG | ecosystem: Host-associated > Plants > Roots > Rhizosphere >... | reverse complement strand
AATGGCTTGCTTCCCAAGGCGCCAACGTCACGGTCACCGACATGGCCCCCGCAGATCAGCTCGCCGATTCGGTCAAAGCCCTCACAGGCCTCCCCATCACCTTCAAACTCGGCGGCCACGAGGTCGCCGACTTTCTCGCCGCCGAACTCATCGTCATCAACCCCGCCGTTGACAAAGCCACCTCCGATGTCCTCCAGGCCGCCTTCCAAAAAGGCGTTCCATACACCACAGAAATCAACCTCTTCCTCCAGCGTTGCCCCGCCAGAACTGTCGGCATCACCGGCTCCGTCGGAAAATCCACCACCACCGCCCTCATCTTCGAAGCCCTCAAAGCCGGCCTGAAAGAATCCCCCGTCTTCCTCGGCGGCAACATCGGCAAGTCCCTCCTCCTCGAACTCCCCGCCATCCGCGAAACCGACTGGGTCGTCCTCGAACTCTCCAGCTTCATGCTCGAAGAAACCCCGCAGATCCAATGGTCCCCTCACATCGCCGTCGTCACCAACATCTTTCCCAACCACCTCGACCGCCACCAGACCATGGCCAACTACACCGCGGCCAAACAAAACATCCTCCGCTTCCAAAAGCCCGCCGACATCGCCATCCTCAACAACGACCACGACCTCGTCTCCCGCTGGGTCCACCTCGCCAAGGGCAAGGTCGTTAAGTACACCACCCGCGGCCCGTCGCCGCACCGCCTGGAACTCGCCATGCCCGGCGAGCACAACCAATCCAACTCCGCCGCGGCGATCGCCGTACTCGACGCCGTTAGCGCCGAATCGCCGCTCGACCGTCCCGCCGCGATAAAGGCCATCGAGAATTTCCCCGGCCTTGCGCATCGCCTGCAATTCGTCCACGCCGCCACGCTGTCGGGCGATTCGCCCCGCACCACGCCCCGCACCATTCGTTTCTTCAACGACTCCAAGGCCACCACCCCCGACGCTTCCATCACCGCCATTAAAGCCTTCCCTCCACGCACCGCGATCTACCTCGTCGGCGGCTACGACAAGCACCTCGATCTCTCCGGCTTCGAAGCACTCCTCCTCGAACGCGCCGGTGGCGTCATCGGCATCGGCCAGACCGGCGGCGGCATCATTGCCCGCCTCCAGGAGGCCGGAAGGGCCGGCGGGGGACCCGGCCTGCTGGAAAACGCCGGCACGCTCGAAGCGGCTATGGGGATCGCAACGTCGTGGGCCGCGGTTCCCGCACATGGGATCGCATCGATTGTCCTCTCACCAGCGAGCGCGAGCTGGGACCAATTTCCCAATTACGAAAAGCGTGGCGAATTATTTGCGAGACTGGCCAGGGAAACTTGATCATCTCCCGCGGCTGAATGAGTTTCTCGCGGCAAACATACCGAAGCCCGCCTGAACATACGTGGTTCTACCCCCCTTGCCATCCCCTATCCGAGCGACCGCGGTTGCACTTTGCAACCCCTGATCCGGCGAATGGGGAAGTGCCGTAGCAAGTTGCAACGCGCGGCGGATTTTGCCCGAAACCCGTGAAAATACGTGTAGATTTGCAGGGCAGGGGCCGATCAAAATGGAGTGCAACTCCACCTCTTCCGGTGAAGAGGTCCGGCGCGGGAAAAGCCCCGCAGAAAAACCCGAGAGCCAAACGAAGCCAAGTGCGAAAGCGAGCTTTGCGCGCTAAGGGAATTCATCGTCATTTTTTTCAGAGGATGTGCGTTATGGTGTGTCGCGAGCAGGATTGGACAACAACACAAACCCAACTGTTGATGGACATCTCGGCGACGCTCGCCGACTACACGCAGAAGCTCGAGCTCTGCCGGGAGATTCCGGATTATCTGAGCCGGACGCTGAACCTTGAGCCCCTGACGGTGGCCGTGGTGCGCGAAGTGCCGGACGGGTCGCCGCAGATTGTGCTGAGCTCATCGTCAGGCGCGGTGGTGCCCGAGGAAGCGGCAAGCACCTTTGAACAGACGCTTCTGGAAATGTATAGGCAGGTGCGTCCGCAGGCGCCTTCGGAAAACGGCACGCCGCGGATCGGCTTCAGTGCCAGCGACACGCACGGCGTGGCGGCGGAAATCACGGTGGACCGGCTGGCGGCGTATCGCAACGCCACGGTGTTTGTGCGCACGGTGGATGCGCAGCACCGGATGCTGTTGATTGTGCACCAGAGCGTCGAAGCGCATGGCCTGCGGGCAGACCAGGCGGAACTGCTGCATCTGGTTTCGGATCAACTCGCGAAATTGTGTGCATGTTTGATGATCTGGGCGGCGCGGCCGGCGGAACTCGGTGCGCCTTTCAGCCGACTGACCGATCGCGAGTGGATGGTGCTTCGGGGATTGAATTCGGATGCGGGCGAGAAGCAGCTGGCCGACCAGCTGGGGCTTTCGCCGCACACGCTGCACTCGCACATCAAGTCGATTTACCGGAAGGTGGGCGTGCAGGGCCGTCTGCCGCTGTTGCTGCGGGCAGAGGAGGCGATGCGCGGACTGCGTGCGGATCGCGTAAACAAGCGGATAGTACCGGTGGTAAATGGCAGCTCGACGTTCATCGGGGCGCAAACGAATTAAGTTGAAACGCGTAAGAATGGCCGGCGGGTAAGCGTGAGGGGCAGAGTTTTCTCACAGGACGATGAAACTCTGCCTGATCGGGTCGAAAAGCGGCATATTCTTCCGCTGAGGCGAAAATCACATATCGTTGTATGCACGTAACTTCAAAAGAAATAGGAAGTTATGGGACGCAAATGCGTGAAATCGTTCAAAGCAACTGTCATACCGGGCAATCTGCCCGAATTTCCATTTGCGTTGAACCTTGTGAAAGAATTCTCCATAAGTCCTTTATTGATAGAGCTCAACAGCATTGGCAAAAAAGCGCAGAATTCTTGGCAATCCACTGGACCAAAGCGCGCCACGCGCCGTATTATTAAGTGTCAGCCGTTCGAGTCCCCCCACAACTCACGGCTGATGTAGTTCCTTCCTTCTCCCCCACGAAAGCCGGTGGTCGTCTCCCACGCGATCACCGGCTTCTTTTTTATCCATGATTCATTCAGAAATCGTTATTGGAGCATGTAGCTCGTGTGATACACGCCATTGCCATTTTGCTGGGGAATTAGGAAATCTGGGGAACTTAGGGTGCAAGTTAATGGGGGGGGATGTCTGACCGATAAAGCGCATCAGGAAGAAGCATTGATCGCTTCTGCCGTACCAGGGTCAGGCTCTATGGATATCGCAACGCTCATCGGGTTTTTCGTCGCGGCTGGCGGTGTCGTATTCGCCATGTACCACGGTACGGAGGGGGATTTCAAGGTCTTCTTCTCCACCGAAGGCTTCGTGCTGGTGATGGGAGGGGCGATCGGGCTGGCGATCATGTCCATGCCGCTGCATGCGGCCAAGGGGCTCCCGACTTACATCAAGAAATGTTTATTTCATAAAGATGTCGAAGCGAAGCATCTCATCGAGCAGATCGTGCAGTTCGCGGAAATCGCGCGGCGCGACGGAGTCCTGGCGCTGGAGAACTCGGTCAAGACCTCCAACGACCCGTTCCTGAAGAAGGGCCTGCAACTGGCGATCGACGGGGCGGATCCCGCGATCATCGAGCAGGTGATGAGCATCGAGCTCATGAGCATCGAAGAGCGGCATCATCACGGCCGGAAGATGTTCGAGCTGATGGGCAAGTACGGGCCGGCACTGGGGTTGACCGCGACGCTGGTCGGCCAGGTGTGTATGTTCCGCAACATGGCGGCGCCGGCGGAAGGAAGCAAGGAAGGCGGGGGCGGAGGCGACAATCAGGCGGCGAGCATTGCCCACGCGCTGCAGATCGCGCTCCTGGGGACGCTTTACGGCACGCTCTGGGCGAACGTGATCTGCGGGCCGCTGTGCGACAAGCTGGCGGTGCGGTCGAAGGAAGAACTGTTCAACAAGCAGATCATCATCCAGGGGATCCTGGCGATTCAGGCGGGCGATAATCCGCGCATCGTCGAGAGCAAGCTGCTGAGCTTTCTGTCGGCCGCGGAGCGGGCGCACATGGCGCCGAGCGGCGGCGGAGCCAAGGAGAAGTAACTTGCGTAAAACGCGAAACGCAAAACGCAAAGCGCACCGCAACGGGCCCTCCCCCCGTCTTGCGTTTTGCGTTTTGCGCTTTGCGTTTTCGCCGCACGGGAGCGGATCATGGCGATGAAGAAGAAAGCGGCGGCGGCGGAACCGGCGGGCGAATCGGCGCCGATGTGGATCGTGAGCTTCGCGGACCTCGTGACGCTGATGATGAGCTTTTTCGTCGTGTTGTATGCCATGAAACAGGGCGGGAGCAAACAGCAGATCGACACGATGGCGGCGGTGAAGGTGGCGTTCAATCCAAATTACATACCGCCCGAGGACACGCCGCTGGAATGGCAGATGGCGGTGCGGCGGGCGCAGGGGATCGTGGGGCCGGCGTATCAGAACAGCGGCGGCGTGACGACCCAGCCAACACTGGGGGCGCAAGGGGCCGACGACAAGGTGACGACGATTCTGCCGGGCAAGGAGATCGTGACGGGGACCTCGATCAATTTTGACGCCAACAAGACGGACCTGGACGCGAACTCGATTGCGGCGGTGCACCAGATTTTCCTGAAGCTGCAGGGGTTCAACAACATCTTGTTTATCAAGGGGCACGTATCGGCGGATGAATTGCCGCTGCGGCCGGATGATCCCGACGGGATCTCGCTTTCCTATGAGCGTGCGATGAAGGTGGTGGATGCCCTGGTGAAACTGGGGATTGACCGGAAGGTGCTGCGGCCGATTCCATGCGGGGCATTTGAGCCGCGCAAGACGATGGCGTATGACGAGGCGTCGAAGCGGGCGAACCGGCGGGTGGAGGTTTTTGCGACGGAGAACACGGCGAGCGAATTCACGCCAACGCCGACGGTTCCCGCGACGGGAAAGAGCGAAGCGGCGTCGGGCGGGGAGTAAGGGCCTCCGGCGGAAATAGCGTTTGGCGAACTGGGCGAAGCATCCATGAACGGTGGGCGCGGCTCGCCTGGTTTGGCCCGAAAGGAAAACGCGAAGCGATGAGCCCTGATGGGGAAGAATTCCAGCGATTATATTGAAATACGTCTATTTCTGCATTAAGACATTCCCGAGGGTGCCGGGCTTCAGGCCGCTGGTGTCGCCGGTGAGGTGCGCGGAGGCTTCACAGGTTCCGGTGGCGGGGTCGATGGCGGGGGAGACGTAGGTGATTTCGCCGGTGAAGGCGGGGGCATTGGGGGGGAAGTTTACGGGTTCAAGGCGGAAGGTTACTTTCTGGCCGGACGTGACGTTGTAGGGGACGGGGACGGAGAAGACGACGCTTAGATCGGTGGTGTTAACAAGGCTGGCCAGCGGCGCCCCCTGGTTGACGAATGCGCCGGGGGCGAGGTCGAAGTTGGCGAGCGTGCCGTCGAAGGGGGCGCGGATGTTTGTGGCATCGAGGACCGCCTGGTCGGCTTCAAGTGTGGCCCGCTGCGCCTGAACTTCCGCCTGGGCTTGTTCGATCGAAGCGGCACTTGCGATGGGGATCACTCCGGCTCGGACCTGCTCCTGCTGGACTTCGGCGGCTTTGAGTTTTTCCCTGGCGATGGTGACATTCGCCTGATCCTTTGCGACCATTGCGGCGGCGTCGTGGTTGTCGAGTTTGAAAAGGATGTCGCCTTTTTTGACCTGCTGGCCCGGCTTGGCGAGGATTTCGGTGAGGGTGCCGGAGACGGGAGGGCGAATGGTGGCGGTGGGGGCATGGATTTGGGCAGGGAAACTCAGTGGGGGTTGGCTACCTGAAGGGGCCGAGGAACTTTGGATTTGGGCGATCGGCAGGGAGTCGGGGTGGGCGGCGGCGTAGGCTTCGCCCGCCACCTGCATGAGGGAGGCTTGATCCCTTTCAAGCGTGCCCTCACGCTCCTTGAGCTCGGCCTGGGCGGCGGCGAGGTCTTTCTGCCTGGAGGCGGCATCCGCTGTATTTCCTGCGGCCGATGCCTGTTTGACCTTGCTGGTTGCTTCTTCCAATTTGCTCCGGGCGGCGTCCACACCGGTCCAATCCGCGGCGATTTTCTTCCGCAGTTTCTCGATCGCGGCATCAGACGCTTCGGCGTGCGGGGCCGTGCGGGCGTCGGGCGTCGGTACGGTGGTGAGTTTCATCGGACCTAGCAGGTCTACCGAATCGGCTCGAAGAGTCGTTGTACCGGAGGTGAGGGTGACGCCACCGTCGAAATGGGCGGAGTTGGCGTCGATGGTGGCGCTTCGGGGCTGGAGGGAAGCGAATGCGGGAGCGGGTTGCGTGGCGGGCACTGTGGGTGCGCTTTGGGCGACGAGCCGCCAGGGGACAAGGCCGAGGGCGGCGAGGGCCGTGAGGAAGGTGGCGGTGGTGATGAGGCGGCGCCTGGAGGAGGGAGTGATGGTTTTCATGGCGAGCAATCTCCTTCTCATGTGGGATGCCGAATCGGCGACGCCGACGCTCATCGGGGCGCGGCGCTGGTGGTTTTGCAGGGTGAGGACATCGAGGAGCGTGTCGGCATAATCGGCGGGCCTGGCACGGGTGAGGGAGAGCGTGAGTTCATCGCAGGCGAGTTCCTGGGCGAAGCGGACGGGGCGGCGGGCGAGCCAGAGGAGCGGGTGGAAACAGAATATTGCGGTGATGGCCGCGTGAAAGTGGTTCCAGAGGATGTCGCGGCGTTTGGCGTGCGCGAGTTCGTGGGCGAGGATGAGGGACAGGCGTTCAGGCGCGGCGGCAGAAAGCAGGGATTCGGGGAGGAGGATCGCGGGGCGGCGAAGGCCGGTAAGCACGGGTGCGAAGGGTGAGGTGGTGGTAAGGAGCGCAGGGGGATGCGGCAGGCGGGAATTGGCGGCGAGGCGGGCATAGAGCACGCGGAGTTTTTCGTTCGTGACGGGTGTCGCGGTTTGGCGGAGGCGGAGGGAAACGCGGAGGGCCCGAGCAAAATGGATCAGAACACTTAGCACGCCGATGGACCAGAGCATGAGGAGCCAGAGAGCGGGGCTCAGAGGGGTTGCGGGAACGGGCGGCAGTGAAGGAGCGAGGGGTTTTGAGGCACGGGTTTGCTGCGGCAAATCCGTGTCACCCGGGAGTGCGGTTTCCAGGGTTGCGATATTTTTTGCTGCGATCGGTGTAACGGGCTGCCTGGCAGCGGGGAGGAGGGCGAGATTGAGTGGGGCAAGCAGGACGAGGGCGGCGGCGAATTTGAGATAGGCTGCCCGCCAGATCCAGGACTGGGCGCGGCCGGAGCGGCGGGCGAGGGTTTGCGCGAGGGCCCAGGCGATGACCAGCGCGAGCCCGCCCTGCCAGCTGGCGCGGAGCATGGCCTGCGCCCAGGGGGTGGCAAAACCATTGAGGGAAGTCAGCGTCATGGCTTCTCCTTGCGCTCGTGGAGGTCGTGAACCATTTTTCGCAGGTCGGCGATTTGCTGATCGGAGAGGCGGGCGTCATCGGCAAGGTATGCGAGGAATGGATCGACCGAGCCGCCGAGCATTTGCTGGATGAAGTCGCCGACGAGATCGCGGAGGAGTTTTTGCTGGGGGATTTTGGGCGAGTAGAGAAATACGCCATCGATTTTTTTACGGACGAGGAAACCTTTTTTGCAAAGGCGGGTCATGACGTTGAGGGCGGTGGTGCGGACGAGGCCGCGGGACTGGGCGAAGTGATCGGCGACCTGGCGGAGGGTGGCGGGGTGGTGGTCGTGGATGAAGGTGAGGACTTCGAGTTCGGCGCGGCCGATGGTGGCGCTGGAGGATGGATGATCGTTGCGGCTCATGATCAGGAAAATAGCAACTGACGACACGCGTCGTCAAGCAAATTCCGGAGAAATGGAAAATTGGGCAGAATCACGCAGGCGGAGTGATGGGCGGCGGTCGTTGGTTGGGAGGAGCCATGAGGTGGACGCATGCGGGGAATTCCTCGATAATGCCCGGCGAAACGGGATGCGAGCGTGCGGTGGGCGTCGTGGACGCGAAAGTGGTGGGCGCCGCCGGGAGTTGCGCTCACGCGGACGGAGATTGCGCGCGCGGCCGCACCCGGCTCGCGGAAAATCCACAACTTCCTTGTATTCCGCAACTTCGCCCACGGTCTGCCGTGGGTTACTTGCAGGTTCGCCCTTCAAACGGTTGGTGCAAAGGAGTCCTCATGGGTTCGTGGAAGCGGCGGTTGGGTAGTTTGCTGAACGTATGGGCGAACGGGGCGGTTCCGCAGATTGGCAGGCGGCGGGAGCATTGGTGGATAGGGGCGGAGGAATTTGAGCCGCGGCTGCTGCTGGCGGGGACGCCGACGCAGGTGGTGTTTACGACGGAGCCCTCGAACCTGGCGGCAGGGTCGTTTATGCAGCCGGCGATCCGGGTGACGGTGGAAGATGCGCAGGGGAATCCGGTGACGACCGGGACGGCGGCGTCGGAGCGGGTGATCCTGACGATATCGGCAGGGCCGACGGCGAGCGCGTTTGCCGGCAATGCGACGGCTGTCACGGCAACGGCGACGGCCGGGATTGCGAACTTCACGGGCGTGTCCTTCACGACGACCGGGATGTACACGCTGACGGCGAGCGCGCCGGGGCTGGCGGCGAATCTATCGACTTCATTTTCCGTCGGGCCCTCGGCAGCAAAGCTGGTGTTCATCCAGGGGCCGCTTTCGACCACGGCGGGAAATCCGTTTTCATCGATCATCGTGGCGGTGGAGGACGGCTCGGGAAACCTGGTGACGACGGATGGGTCAAATGTGACCTTGGCAATTGCGTCCGGGACGGGCGGAACGCTGACCGGGACGACGGTGCAGTCGACGTTGAACAGCAACGGCGAGGCAACCTTCAACGGGCTCCAGATCAATAAATCCGGCACCTACACCCTGATTGCGACGGACGGTTCGCTGGCGAGCACGACTTCGGGGCAGATCACGATTACACCGGGGCTGGCGTCGAAGCTGGTGTTTGTGCAGCAGCCAGGGAATACGCCGCAGAGCGCGGTGATCACGCCCGCGGTGACGGTGGCGGTGGAGGATCAGTTCGGGAATATTGTGACGACCGATTCATCGGCGGTGGTGCTGGCGCTGGGAGGAGCATCAGGCGTGCTCAGCGGGACCTCGATGGTGAACGCGGTGAACGGGGTGGCGACCTTTAATGATTTGTCGATCGGGTCCCTGGGGAATTTCACGCTGCAGGCGACCGACGGCGGGCTGGCGCTCGCGACTTCCGCGGGCTTTGCGGTGACCGGTCCGCCATCGAAGCTGGCGTTCCAGCGGCAACCCGTGCCGACACCGCTGGGGACGGCTATTTCGCCGTCGATCCTGGTCGCGGTGGAGGATAGCGGCGGGAATGTGGTCGCGACGGACAATTCGGCGGTGACGCTGAGAATCCTGAGCAATGGCCCGGGCGGAACCATCAGCGGCACGACGACGGTGAATGCCGTGAACGGCATCGCGACCTTTTCGAATATTTCCTTCAACGCGGTGGGCACCTACACCATCGAGGCGGACGACGCGGCCCTGTCACCGGCGGATTCGACTCCATTTGTCATCAACGGGCCGGCGGCGAAGCTGGTGTTCACAGTGGAGCCTCAGGGGATCGCGGCGCAGTCTCCGCTCAATCCGGCGGTGCAGGTAAGTGTGGAGGACGCCCAGGGGAATCTGGTCATCAACAGCAGCATTCAGATCAACATTTCGCTCAATGGCGTGGGGGCGACGCTGGGCGGGAATACCAGCGCGGTGGCGGTCAACGGCGTGGCGACGTTCAACAACCTGATCATCTCGGCGCCCGGGACATTCACACTTTCGGCGGCGGCGGGCACCCTGACGGGGTCGACCTCGACGAATTTCACCGTGACGCCGTCGGCATCGCTGCTGGCCGTTGCGACGGGGCCAACGGATACCGCGGCGACGGCAATCCTGGCGCCGGTGGTCATCGACGTAGAAGATTCGAGCGGCACGATTGTGCTCACCAACACATCGCCGGTAACCGTCGGCATCGCCAGCGGGCCGTCGAATGCGAGCATCGGGGGCACCACCACCGTCAACGCGGTCAAAGGGGTGGCGACGTTCAGCAACCTGACCTTCTCTGCGCCCGGCACGTACACGCTGTTTTTCTCCGACGGGGCGCTGGCGACGGCGACCACCGGGCCCTTCGTCGTCAACCAGCCGGCGACAAAGCTGGTCTTCGGCACGCAGCCGACGAACGTGCAGGCGGCGAGCGTCTCCAACGAGACGGTCGTGGTGCTGGTGGAGGACAAGAGCGGCCACGTGGTGACGACGGATCACTCCACCGTCACGCTCTCGGCCGGGACGACCGGGACGCTCACCGGGACCACATCCGTGGTGGCCGTCAATGGCGTGGCGACGTTTAACACCCTGGTCTTCACCAAGACCGGCTCGTTTACGCTGAGCGCCACGGACACCGGATTGACAGCGGCGACCTCCAGCAAGTTTACGATTTTGCCGGCGCTGTCTGCGCAAAATGAGCGGCTGGTCGTCACGCAGGCGACCACCGGGAGCACGCTGGTCGCGACGGCGCTGGCGCCGTACATCGTGACGGTGGAGGATCAGTTCGGGAACGTGGTGACGACGGACAATTCACAAATTCAGCTGCGGATCCCGGCGACCAGCACGACGTTCAAGGCCAACGCCTCCAAGGGCGTGGCGACCTTCAAGAACATCAAGTTCAATTCGGCGGGGATTTTCGTCGTGCAGGTCGCCGAGGCGGGCCTGAATTTCGGGACGCAGTTCACGCAGTCGATCACGCCGGGGGTGGCGTTCTTTTCGTCGGTCCAGGCGCCTCTGACGCTCTCGCCGGGGCAGCCGCTGAAATTCTCCGTGCAATTGAAATCGAGCGCGCCGAGTTCGGTTCATTTTTCCGACAGCAGTCCGACGCCCGGTTCCATTACGCTGTCGATCTTCAATGCCACGACGGGCTCACTGACGTTGTTGCAGGGCGGGGTGGTGAGTTCCAACGGCAAGTTCAGCTTTGATGCCGCCAGTTTCCCGCAGGGCGTTTCCACGCTGACCCTGACCTACGCCGGCGACCAGAGCCAGACGGGGGCTTCGTCCACGTTCATCATCAGCGACCAGGGGGCAACGACGACCACGCTCGACCTCAGCACGCAGAGCAAGACAGCCGCCTTCGGCAGCACGCTGGCGCTCACGGCGCACGTGTCGACGAACGCCACGGGTCCGGCGCTTGGCGGCTCTGTGGTCTTCAAGGACGGCACGCAGGCGATTGGGACAGTCACGCTCAATGGCGCGGGGAACGCGGCCCTGCCGACGATTGAGGTGGACGCCGGCAAACATTCGTACACGGCCACGTATGTGCAAGATCCGAATTACAAGACCAGCACGAGCAAGGCATCGGCGCTGGCCGTCAGCGGCCAGGGATCGACGACGCTGACGATAGCGCCCTCAAGCAACTCGATCACCTACGGCCAGTCGCTGACCATCACGGCCACGATCGTTGACGGGGCGACCGCGATCGGAGCCACGGGCGTTGTACACCTGATCAGCGGCGGCAGGGACATTGCCGACGCGACGGTGAGCAGCAACGGCACGGCGCTTCTCGTGGCGACCACCTCCTTTGACGGCACGGCAATCGTCACGTATTCGGGCGACGCGAATTTCAAGGGGTCGCAATCGGCCGCGGTTTCCAGTGTGCTTACGATCAATCCGGCCACGACCAATCTCGTCATCACGCCGCCGAGCAATCCGAAAACGTCATCGCCATCGTTCCTGCTGGTGCAGGTGAACACGCCGGGGGCGTTCCTCGCGGATACCAGCGGAGTGGTGACCGTAACGGACGGGACGCTGACGCTGGGTGCGGCGCAGGTCTTTGGCGGGTTTGCCACGGTGACGCTGCCATCAGGAATAACCGCCGGCGCTCATACCCTGACGGCCACATTTGTGCCGCAGAATCCGGGCCTTCTGAGCGGGTCGACGGGTACTGTGCCGCTGTCCTTCACTACATGACCCCCTCCCCCGCCTCGGCCAGCGCACGCGCGGCGGGCTTCAGGCATTTTCCAGCGTGGCGTGGAGTTGCATGGCGGCGCCGGGCTTGCGGCTTTCGACGGGGATGACCAGCGAAAAGGTGGCGCCCTTTCCGGGGGCGGAGTCGACCTCGATTTTTCCGCCGAGCATGTGGGCGAGCTCGCGGGAGATCGCCAGGCCCAGGCCGCTGCCGGAGTGGTGGCGGGTGACCGAGCCATCGAGCTGGCGGAATTTTTCGAAGATGACTTTCTGGTCTTCCGGTGAGATGCCCGGGCCGGTGTCGGTGATGGAGATGCGGATGGTGCGTTCCTGGGGGGCGGTCTCGGAGAGCGGATCGAGGCGGGCGGCGATGGCCACGCGGCCGTCGTTGGGGGTGAATTTGATCGCGTTTGAGAGGAAGTTGTAGAGGATCTGCTGGAAGCGGCCGGGGTCGGTGTTGATCAGGGGCATGGCGGCGTCGATGGCGAACTCGAGCGCAATGTTCTTTTTTTGCGCCAGCGGGCGCATGAAATTGGCCATCGCTTCGCAGACATCCGCGACGTTCACTTTTTCCTCGCGCAGGACCATTTTGCCGGCCTCGATCTTGGCGAGGTCGAGCAGGTCATTGATCAAATCGAGCAGCTGCTTGGCGCTGGTGCGGATGTTTTCGGAATAACGCTGCTGCTTGGGGTCCTGCCCGCGGGCGGCGTTCTCGGCCATGAGGTCGGCAAAACCGATGATGGCATTGAGCGGGGTGCGGAGCTCGTGGGTGACGTTGGTGAGGAATTCGGATTTGACGCGGTTGGCTTCGTAGAGATCGACGTTGGACTGAGCGAGCTCGCCGACGCGGGTATCCAGCGAGCGGTTGGTGGCCTCGAGCTGATCGCGCGAGCCCTTGAGCGTGGTGAGCATGGTGTTGAAGGTTTCGGAGAGGTGCTGGAATTCGTCTCCGGTGGAGATGGCCGAGCGGATGTTGAGATCGCCCATGGAGACTTTTTCGGCGGTGTTTTTGAGGACGCGAACGGGCTGGAGGATCAGGCGGCTGGTGATGAGGTAAAAGACGACGATCGCCAGCGCCCCGCCCATCATGCCGGCGACGACGATGACGATGCGGTTCAGGAGGAGCTGGTATTCATCGGTGAGGTAGGGGACATCCACGCGCACGACGCCGACGACCGGCCAGGCGGGGCCACCGGCGCTCACGGCGGCGCTGCGTGTCGCGGAGCTGGCGGCGCCGGGCGGGAGCCAGGCGGAATAATTGGAATGGCAGGCGATGCAGGAGGCATCGAGTCGGATGGCGGCGGCGTAGCGGTAGGTGCGGACATCGCCGCTGGCGACTTTGAGCGTTTCGACCTCGCCATAGTCGTTGTCGCGCGGCTGCTGGCGGAAGAGGTCCAGGGCTCGCTGGGCGATGCGGTCGGCGGATTTGTCGAGGGCATCGGTGGCCGAGGGGGCGGTGTAGATATGAGGCGGCGGGTAATCGGCATCGGAGAGAGAAGCGGAGTCCCAGCCCTGGGTGGCGGCGGTTCCGGGGGCCGTGCCGGTGGAGATTTGACGCGGCAGGAGCGGAATGGAGGGCGAACTGCCGGCGGCGTGGACTTCTCGGAAGACCATGTCGGCAGCAAAGCGCGCGGCCTTGACGTTGGGCTGCTTGGCGAGATCCTCCATGCGCTGCCAGGGGACCGCCAGGGCGCCGGCGATGATCACCAGCACCGCCAGGCCAAAAAGGAGCTGGCACTTGGCGGCGAGGGAGATATTCAGGGCCTTGAGTTTGACCATGACCTGGAATTCTAGACCATCCGCCCCGGGTTTGCTTCTGACGGCCGGGGTGCATCATTCCTCAAGCGAGGAATGCAGCGACCATTGCAATGCCCAATAAAACCCCAGGATTTCGCCCGGCACGCCGAAGGCGAAATAATCGATCGGCAGCGCCCGGGCCGCGAAGAACGCCGCCTTACCGGGATAAGGCGCCACGCCGTGGGCGCTCCAGAGGTAGCCGGCGATCGCGGTCACGGGGACCGCGAGCAGGAACGCCAGGATCGGGACGCGCGGAAACGCGAGGTAGGCGCAGAGGGTCGACACCAGGAACGCCACGAAGCAGGCCATGAACACCTGCCCCTTGGCCTGCGACTGCATGAACAAAAAGAGCAACAGCATGGCGATTGCCGAGGACCAGAGGATCGCCAGGGGGATGGCGAGCCATCCTTTGATTTTCTCGGTGCCGAGCGTGCGCGAGACCACGAGCGAAACACCCACGCCGTAGCCGAGGCGGGATTTTCGCAGCAGCGCCGTGCCGGCATCGGGGCGGCTGCGGGTGATCCAGTGCGTGTTGGTGAAGAACCAGTCGTGGAGGGCCCGGGCGTAGGCGTCCATCAGCAGGAGCAGTGCCGTCCACACGGCGCACTCGAGGGCGAGTTCCCGGGCGATCCTCACCGCGGTTTGGGTTTCCTGGGCGTAGACGTTGAGGATGTGCACCGTTCCGCCGCGGATGGAGAGCGCGCCGAGCCCGAGCAGGGCGCAATACATTCCCATGTGGGGCGAATCGGGATGGACCAGGAACGTGCAAAGGGTCGCCGCGACCAGGAGCAGGAGCGCCAGCACCAGCAGCGCATACGTCGGGTGATTCTGCCACACGAGGAGGGACACGCCGCCCCACTCTCCCGGCGGGGATGCCACGGCCCAGCCGGCGGTCGCGAAGATCAGCGCCGATACCCCGATGGCCACGGCATAGCGGCACCGGCGGTAGGTCACCGACCAGAAAGACTCCGGAAGGAATTCGAGAGATGCGGGCGACGATGCGACCGGCGGTGCTGCCACGTTCAAGGGTGCTCCATTTGGGTGAGTAATTCCGCAGGTTATCTTCCATGGCTCCCGGCGGCCCGTCAATGCGCGGGGAGGTGCGCGGGGTGGATGCGAAATTCACGGACGATCGGGAACGGAATGACTTGGCGACCACCGGCCCGGCTGGGCTATACTCTGGGCCCCGCCGGCGGCTGCGAGGTATCACGGCGGGCATTGGGAAATTGAGCCGGAGCTGAGCCATGCATGACGATCCGACCGAGCACGTACAGGAAGAGATTCACCACCATGCGACGCATGGGGAGGAACATGACGAGAAGGGGCACGGGGGGCATGGCGGGCATCATGGCCCGGGCTGGATTACGGCCGCGGCGCTGACGGCGGCGCTGCTGGCGGCGCTGGCGGCAATCACGGCGTCACTGGCCAACAGCCACCTGACGAATTCGACGCTGAAGCGCATCTCGGCGCTGGACCGGTGGAATCAATTTCAGGCCAAACAAATCAAGTCATCGGAAGCCGACACGCGGCTGATGCAGTACAACGCCTTCACGGCGGACGCGGCCGTAAAGGTACCTGCTCCACTAGCCAAACAGCACGATGACGATCTGAAGAAGAAGAAGGAATACAACCAGCCCGCTGACGACGAGAAGAATCCGGAAGATCCAAAAGGGGTGGAAGGATTGAGCAAGCTGGCCGGCAGGCTGGATGATCTTTCCAAGGAACACTTGGAGACGCACGAGACGTTCGAGCTTTCCGAGACGCTGTTTCACATTTCCATCGCGGTGGTGGCGATTGCCGTGGTCGCCAAGCGCAAGGAGTTCTGGTACATGTCGATGGTGGGCGGCGTGGTGGGGCTGTTTTTCTTTGCCCGGGCGATGTCCCACGCCCCGGTGGAAAAGCCCGAGAAGCCCGAGGCGGCGGCCGCGAGCAGTGAAAAACCCGGCGAGAAAAGGCCCGGCGAGGAGAACAAGGCACCTGACGAGCACAAGGAAAAGCCCGCGGAAGGAACCGGACCCGCTGAGCATGCAGGCTGAGATGCAGGGCATACAATCCTTTGTGAATCGGAGGGTATTGCATGCATAAGATTACAGTCATGTCCAAACCGGGATGTCATTTGTGCGAGGCGGCCGTGGAGGTTGCGCAGCAGGTGGTTGGGGCGCATATCCCGGTGCTGATCGAGGAAGTGGACATCACGCAGGATGTCGAGCTGCTCGAAAAATACCGCGACGACATTCCAGTGGTGCTGGTGGATGGCGTGGAGCGCTTTCGGCATACGATGGATCCCGGGGCGCTGGCGCGGCTGTTTTATGATGAGCTCGGGGAGCAGCTCGTGGGCGTGGCTTGAGGGCGGGCGGTGATTCAAAAGGGAATTGCATGGGCGAAATGACCGGCGAAGCATCAGAAAGGCGCGTGCCAACCGAAGCGCGGCTGGAATTCCGCGTGCGCTACGTGGAATGCGACCCGATGGGATACATGCACCATTCGCATTATTTGCCGATGTTCGAGCTGGGGCGGACGGAGCTGCTGCGGTTGGCGGGCATAAGCTATCGGGAGCTTGAGGAGCGGGACGTGCTTTTTGCGGTGGCGAAGATCGCCGTGAATTTCAAACGCCCGGCGCGGTATGACGACATCCTGGAACTGGTGACTCGGATCACGCGGCAGACGCATGTTCGCATTGAGCATGCTTATGAAATGTTTAACAAGACGACTGGCGATTTGCTCTGCACGGGCGAATCGACGATTGCTTGCATCAATCGCAAGGGGGAAGTGCAGCAGATACCGGAATTTTTGCGGTCGGATGTTGGAAGTGCGCCGCGACGCGTTTGAAACTTGCGGGGCCGGTCGGCATGATGCATGAGGGGTTTGCGGAGGGCGGACATGTTGATTCAATTGAAGCGCAGTGTATTGCTGGGGCTGCTGGGGTTTACGGGTCTGGCGGCGGTGGTGATCAGCCTGGCGGTTTATCGCGCCGGGCAGTCGCCGGCGGCGCTCGACTGGGCGGTAAGGGGAACGATCGCCCACGGGATGCTGGCCCTGATGGCACTGGCGGCTTTTGCGGCACTTGACCGCAGGCACCTGCGGGGCCTGGCGACGGCAGGATTGCTGCTGGCGGGACTGATGCTGGCGCTGTTGCCGGTGTATGTGGCATGGGAGATTGTCTCGCCCCTGCGCATGGGGCCGCTGAACGCGCAGGCGCATGATCACCTGCGGCGGCTGGTGGAAATGGGGCTGCTGACCGCGGGGCTCTTCTGCCTGCTTCCGTTTGTCCTGATTCCCAAAATGAAGCGCGTGGGGCGGATCGTGCAGTACACGGCGGTGCTCTATTTTGTGGCGGCCTATTGCGGGACGCTCCTGTGCCTGTGGGAAGTCGATACCGAGCACGTGGAGCGGGCAGTGGTGACGCTCCTGATTCCCGCGGTGACCTGCATGTTCGGCGTGTTTGTGCTGCACCGGTTTTTTGAGATTCGGCAGGTGGACCCGCTCTCGGCGGTGGCGTCGCTGGTGTATGTGTGCTGCCCGCGCTGCGGTGCCGGCCAGACGCTGGGGCTCGGCGAAGCGCGCTGCGAGCAGTGCCGGCTGCGGATATCGATCCGGGTGGAAGAGCCGTTGTGTCCGAATTGCGCGTTTAACCTGCAGGGACTGGCGAGGCCGGTGTGCCCGGAATGCGGGTTGCATCTGGACAAGGAAGAGATGCCCAAGGGAAAGGCGGTCGCGGCGGAGGACGCAGCGGAGGGGCAGCCGGGGCACGTTTTTCGAACGCCGGAAAATCGCATAATTGCTGTCCCGGCGCGAATCGCCTTTGCTTGGCGGTGGCGGGGGCTTGCATTACCATTCCGGTTGGTCACAATGAACCTCCCATTTTCGAATGATTCCCCGTTTTTAGAGGCGAGAATCCATGAAACTTCTGGTCAATCGCGCGGCGCTGGTTGAGGCGCTGGGTCTGGCGTCCTCGGTGGTTCTTGCCCGCACACCAAAGCCCGTGCTGACCTGCGTGAAACTGGTCGCCGGCGCGGGGAAAGGAAACGCCAAGACGCTCAACCTCGTCGCCACGGACATGGAGCTGGCCTTGCAGTATTCCTTGACGCAGGTGGATGTGGCCACGGCGGGTGAGGCGTTGATTCCGGCCGGAAAGTTTTCGGAGATCGTCAACAATTCGCCAGACGATACGCTGACGCTCGAGACCACCGGCGATACCACGACCATCAAAGGCTCCGACGCGCATTTCAAGGTGTTCGGATACAACGCGGAGGAATTTCCGCCGGTGTCGGGGTTTGAGGGAGCGGCGGATTTTACCGTCTCGGCCGGGGCGCTCAGGCAGCTCCTGGACCGGACGCGCTTTGCGGCGGCCAAGGAAATGACGCGCTATGCGATCAACGGCGTGCTCTTTGAAAAAAAGGGCAAGAAGCTCTCGCTGGTGGCGACCGACGGGCATCGCCTGGCGCAGACGCGGGACGATGTCGGCGGCGAGGGGAACGGGAAAGATGTCTCGGCTGTGGTGCCGATCAAGGCGATCAATCTCATCGAGCGGCTGCTGACGGATCCGGAGCAGACGGTGTCGCTGCAGTTCAAGGAAAACAAGCTGTTTCTTCAGGTCTCGAGCGAGGGAGGCGTGGGTGCGACGATGTCCACGGCCCTCGTGGAAGGCACGTTCCCGCCGTACAACGATGTAATCCCCAAGGATTCCGACAAGAAGGTGGTGATCAACCGCGACCGGTTTCATTCGGCGGTTCGCCGGGCGGCACTTTTGACCAACGAAGAGAGCAAGGGCGTGCGGCTCGCGTTTGCCAACGGAACGCTGTCGATTTCCTCGCGGGCGCCGGAGATGGGCGAGGCGAAGATCGACTTGCCGGTGGAATATGCGGGAGAGGCGATTGAGATTGGGTTTAATCCGATCTATCTGCTCGATGCCCTGAAGGTGGCGGACCAGGAGACGGTGACCTTTGAACTCAAGACGCCCAACAAGCCTGGGCTGCTCAAGAGCGGGCCGGGATTTTTGTACGTGGTGATGCCGGTGAATTTGAGCTGACCCGGAACTGAATTCCGCATGGGCCAGTCTGAACCCGGAGCCTCTTTGTGGAGGCGGCGCGATGATGCCGTTGGTGCGGTCGGCGCTCGAGGGGGCGGGGATTCTTGCGATGAGCATCGCGGGGGCGATTGTTTATGGCATCGCGCACGATTTGATCACAACACGGATTTGCCTCGAGTATTTCACCATCGGCCATCCACCGGTCTGGGGCGGGACGCACGATCCGACAGTGCTGGCGTTCACCTGGGGTGTGATCGCGACGTGGTGGGCGGGGGCGATCATCGGGATTCCCCTGGCCCTGGCGGCGCAGGTCGGGCGTTTGCCGCGGCGGTCGGCGGCTTCGATGGTCCGGCCGATAGTTGTACTCCTCTGCGCCATGGCAGCGATCGCCACGGCGGCAGGAATCGTGAGCTTTGAATGGTACCGCAATCCTGCCGGTGCACTCCTTGATCCGCTGACCAGCGGCATTCCCATTCAAGCACAGCCGGCGTTCATGGTGGATTTGTGGATTCACCTGGCGAGTTACGGGGCGGGATTCTTCGGCGGAATTGTGCTCATCGGCTGGGTGCTGGTGCGGCGTTACCGGGCGGAAGTGAAGCGGCGCCTGGAGGCGCGGGGCCTGGGTGATCCGGTGTTTGCTGCAATCGTGTCGCAGGGGCCGCGTGCCTGACTTACGCGTTTGGCTGCGGCTGACCGAGGGGAGGAAGCGGGTTTTCCGGGGCAATCGCCGGAGCGGGGGCGGGGCCGGCATCGGGCGGCGCGGGCGTCCCCGGGCCTTTGCGGATCCAGACGACATCCGCGATGTCGTTGTCGGAGTCCTTCTCGATGACCACATCCGCCATCGGCTTGGAGGCCTCCGCGATGCGGGCGTTGGGGAGGTCGATGCGTTTGACCCATTCCTTGGCCTGATCGATGGACTTGCCGCCGGCGATGTGGCGTTCGACGAGATTGGCGACGATTTTGGGCGCAGGGGCGTCGACATAAACGCGGACGTCATAAAGATCAGGCAGGCCGGTGAAGTGGCCGCGGTTCACGAGGAGGTAAGTGCCTTCAAGGATGACGAGATTGACGGAGGTATGGATAAGGAATTTTTCCGGGACGACGTCGTGCGTGTAGCGGGAATAGGCCGGCCAGGAGAGGTACTCCGGCCGCTGGAGCAGGGCCTGGACATACTTGCGGAAGCGGGCGAGGTCGATGGTGTCGGCCTCACCCTTGACGGAAGAGAGCTTGATTTCGCCGCCGTCGGGGAGCTTGCGGGTATGGGACTCGAGGTAGGCGTTGGAATAATGGAAGCCGTCCATGGGCAGCGCGATGGAGTGGGCGTCGCGGTGCAGGAAGCCGCGGTCGATTATCCAGTGGAGGTGCTCGGCGAGGAGCGACTTGCCGGCGCCCGGGGGCCCGGCAATGGCGATCACGAAGCGGCGCGGGAAGTGGGCGAGCCAGAGGTCGCGGAGGTGGCCGAGGAAAGGCCGCCAGTGTTCGGCCCATTCGGAGGCGGTGGTGCGGGTGTGGACGATGCGCTCATTGACAATGAGGTCGAGATTCTTGTTGAGAAACCAGGGGTATGGATCGATGTCGTGAAGGGCCAAGCGCGACCCCTGTTAAGAGCGGATGAGCATTAGTAGAGCAAAAAGTGAAGAAGGGGGCAAGAAAAATCGAAAAAGGGCATGGGCGCCGCGCGCATTCGCGGGGCAGCGGAGGGCTCCGTTAAGATGAGGCTTGACTTTGTACTGCGAGGTGGTTGTGCGCGTATCGCTGACGCTGGTGGATGAATCGATGCCGCGGACGGTCTATTTTGAGCGATTCCGTGAGTCGCTTAAGAAAAATCGCCGCTTTACGGAGACGGAATCCGAGGCGGCGAAGCAAGTAGCTCCAATTGATTTGCGCCGATCTGTCCTGGCCGCACGATCCGTGGGGAGGCCGGCGATTGAGGGAACCTGATTTTCGCGGTCGTCGGGTGGCGTAGCGACGCGCACAATTGGCCAAAGCGCTCAGGTTTCCCGGCCATTTTGCGTTTGGTGTTTTGTGTTTTCCGTTTCCGCCGGCGCTGTATACTGCCGCGATGGGCGAAACTGTTTTGCATGTGCTCGACGGCACGACGCCGGCGGATTTGTTTGAGGGGCTGGGGCGGAAGCTCGCGTGCGAGAGCCGGGCCGGGGCGGCGCATCGGATCGTGGCGCTGGGGCATCGCTCGACGCGGGCGCTGGCGGCGGCGGCGGGCATCACGCGGGGCGAAGGGGACATCCGGTTTGTGCATTCAATGGGCTGGGCGGATCCGACGGGGTGGCGCGGGGTCAAGCGCGAGATTCAGGAGCTCAAGCCCTCGTGCGTGCATGCGTGGGGGATTCCCGGAGCGGTTGCCGCGGCACAGGCGCTCTCCGGAAAAAGCGCGGCCAGGAATGGGACGACGGCGCGCGTGGTGTCGCTTGCCGAACTGCCGCCAAAGGGGCATCTAAGGCTTTTGCCGATGATCCACAAGGGGACGGTGACGGGCTTTGGCCAGCCGGCGCCGGCGTGCACCTGGCGCGTGACCACGGGATGGCTTAAGCGCGAATTGCACAGCAACGGGATCGCGGCGGATGCGGTCAATCTCGTGCGGCCGCCGCTGCCGGAGCCAACGCCGTTGAGCCCGGCCGCATTGCAGGCGATGCGCGAGGATCTGGGGCTTTTGCCGGGCGATGGTCCGGTGATTCTGCTGGGCGGCGAGGGAGGGGCGGGCGGCTTCCTGGCGACGCCGGGGATTGACCCGTTGGCGCACGGAGCGCGGGGCGGGCCGCGGCACGACCTGGGCATGTGGGCGGCGGCGATACTCCAGCAGATGTTCCCGCGGATTCGGGTGATCGTGCGGGAGGATCCGCGCGGCCGGCCTGATGCGGGATTCGACCGGCTCTTCGAGCATCTGCCCGATAATGAGATCATCATTCCCGCTCCGGCGCGCTATTCCTGGGATGATCTGCTGGCGATCTCGGATCTGCTCCTTGTGACGCCGGACGGGCCGTTCGCGGGCGGGTGCATTTTGCATGCGTTTGCGGCGGGGGTGGCGGTGGTGGGCACGCCGGTGGAGGCGGTGAAGGAGTATCTGGGCGACGGGGTTTTGGGAATGCTGGCCGCGTCGACGAAGCCGCGGGCGATCGCAGCGGCGATAGAGGCGTTCTTCGCCGGCGGGCCGGAATTGCGGGAGAGACTCACCGAGGAAGCCCGCCGGAAATGGGCGGCGGTCGCGAAGTAATCACGATTCGAGTTTGCGGGTGAGCTGGGCGGGAGGCATGACGCCGATGGCGGGTTCCTTGGCGTGGAGGAGGATCACATTCTTGCCGGCGGCTTTGGCTTTCAGCAGGGCCTGATCGGCTTTGGCCATCAGGGCTTCGAGGGTGTCGGCATCGGTGGGGAAATTGGCCAGGCCGCCGGAGATGGAGATTTCACCCTTGATTTTGCATATCTGCGGCCACTGGTGGTTGCGAATGGCATCGCGGAAGCGTTCGGTGGCGACCAGGACATCCCGCGGGTGCTGGGAATTGGGCTGGCGCGGGGCTTCGTTGTCGCGGTAGACGACGGCGAATTCATCGCCGCCGATGCGGGCGACCAGATCATATTCACGTGTGCAGGCGCGAAGAAGTTTGATAAGTTCGCGGATGATGGCGTCGCCGGCGGCATGGCCGAAGGCGTCGTTGTATTTTTTGAAATCGTCGATGTCAAAGAGCAGGAGCGTGACACGGGAATGGTTGTCGCGGGCGCGCTCGAGCAGGCCGGTCATGAATTTCATGAAGTACCGGCGGTTGTAGGCGCCGGAGAGTTCGTCGGTGATCGCGAGGGTGCGGAGCTGCTGATAGCGCTGGGCGAGGGTGAGCATCGCGGCGAGCCATTGGGCGGCTTCGGAGAGCATTCCGGAAATCGCGGCATCGTCAACCGCGGCGCCGGCGGCGGGCGTGAACTCAAGAAGTCCAAAGGGCCGCTGGCCGGTGAGGGCGACTGGATGCAGCAGCGTACCGGCGGGCCGCGGGGAGCGCGGATCGGGGATCGGGGCGTCCGGGATGTAAAGCAGCGAGCCCGGGAGATGGAGATGTCGGGCGAGCGCGTCGGCGGCGCGGCGGCCGAAGTCACCGGCGGGCCCGGCGTTTTTCGCGGTCAGGCCGGCGCCTTCCATTAATTCTTCGAGCAGTTCGGTCTGGACGGCCAGTGGAAGCGCGAGGAGGGCCGGATTCTGCGCCTGATCGCCGCCCGCCTGCGCTGGCGCACCACGGCGATTGAGGGCGGCGGCTTTGCGCAGGTCGCGATCATCCAGGGGCAGCAGGTAATAGTCGTCAGCCCCCCACTCGAGCGCGGCGCGGCAATTGGCCTCATCCGCCGGCTCGCAGAAAAGCACGATGCGGGCCTCCGGATTCACACGTCGCAGGCTGCGTATACCAGTTTCCAGGTGGTCGATTTCCGCGGCGACGGCAATGAGGATGGCGGTGAATGCCTGATCCGAACCGCCCCCCCCGCCATTTCCGCCCATGGCGTTGCCGGAGACAAAGAGGGCGTCGAGGATGGATTCGGCGACGGCAAAGGATGCCGCTGCGGGGCTGCGGGCGGGATCGGCGAGGAGCGGATCGGAGCGTTGCTGCTGAAAAAACGGGACGATTTGCCGGCGTTCTGATTCGCTCATGCCCACGAAGAGCACGTGAGACGCAAGCGGCTTGGCCGGGCCCATTTCAGGGACGGAAGCCGGACTTGTCTGGGGTGAAAGCGGCACGAGAATCCTCTGGATCAGAGCGACTTGGATCAGGGCGACTGGTTTGATGCGACGGCGCAGGTTTATTCCGAGGGACCCAAAAGTGCCCGAAGTTCTGACTCGCTGACAAGGGGTCCGGGGGAAGACTGCGGCGGAAAAACCGGCTGACTCTGAGGATCATAGCCCGGCGCAACCGCTTGGGCCACAAGAATTTCCACGTGGTTTTCTACCTTGCTGGCCACGATATTCTCGGAAATAGCGCTGCCGGCGGGGCTTACCGGAGTCCGCGGGTGCAGGGATGCGGGTTCAGGGTCTTCCCGGCGTGCGGGCATTGCCTCCAAGACACGCGGGCCAGTTTTGGGGCCCTCCGGGGGGGTCAGGGGGTGAGAGGAAACACTGCTGAGGTCAGCTGGAGGAGCGGCAAGATTTTCTTTGCGACTTTCCATGAATGCGTGCGTGCTTGCCTCTGAGCGGAAGTGTGCGAGCGCCCTGACAGCCTGGTCTGCGGGGAGGGCGCCCGG
>Ga0265314_10001693_pt1 | contig 23980 bp, 27 predicted proteins | sample 4126metaG_FD_203106 | JGI IMG/M metagenome (GOLD analysis project Ga0265314, IMG submission 203106) | Rhizosphere microbial communities from Carex aquatilis grown in University of Washington, Seatle, WA, United States - 4-1-26 metaG | ecosystem: Host-associated > Plants > Roots > Rhizosphere >... | reverse complement strand
TCCTGGCCGAGGTTGACACCGCTCGCGTTCGCCGCGCGCTGCTGGATGAAGCTGTCGTACTGCGCGCGCGGCACGACGTCCACGACGGCGTCCATCAGCGCGTGCTGGATACCGCAGAGCTCGGCGCAGCGCGCGACGTACTGGCCGGCCGGCGCCTTGAACCAGGTCTTGTTGACCCTGCCGGGGATCGCGTCGTACTTGCCGCCGAGGTCGGGCACCCACCAGGAGTGGTTGACGTCCCAGTCGAGGCCGATCACCTGCTCGTTCACGACCTCGTCGGCGGGGGCGACCATGCGGTTGATCGAGACGGCGCCGTTCGGGTAGCGGAAGAGCCAGTAGAACTGGTGCCCTTCGATCTGGATCGTCGTCTCGTCGGCGGCCGCCGCCTTCGGCGCGTTGGCGATGCCCGGGAGCTCCCAGAAGATGAAGCCGCCGATCACCGCGAGGATCACGGCGGGCAGAACGGTCCAGAGCACCTCGAGCCGCGTCGAGCCGTGGATCTGCGGGCCGTCGGCCGTGCGTGCGCGCTTGCCGCGCCGGTACTTGATGATGAACGCGAGCAGGGCGCCCTCGACGATCACGAAGATGATGCCGGTGAAGATCGCGACGAAGATGAACGCGTCGTCGATGCGGTGCGCGTTCGGCGAATGGGCCTCACCCGGGAGAAAGCCACCGTTGCCGGCGTAGGCGATTCCCGTCGCCACGAGGGCGATGAAGGTCGTACCAAGAGTGGCAAAGGCGGTCCGGCGCACGCCGAGTGGCATCGTATAGAGCGTGGAACCGCGGAGCCATGTTGAGCTGCCACCCCAGGTCGGGGACGTCTTCGACGTCTTCGTCAACGGGGTGCCCCAGCAGCGGGGTGTCGACTACGACCAGGTCGGTCGCGCTCTGGTCTTCCGCGCGGAGCTCTCGACCGAGGGGCAGCTCGGCTTCTGGCGCTGGGCGAGCCTCTTCTTCGGCGTGGCGGGCACCTATCGGCGCAACGACTCGGTGGACGTCGTGTACTCGGACGACGGGCACCGCACCGTGCTGAGCCTGCGGCCGGCCCCGCCCGACTGAGCGCGCCTGCTAGCTTCGCGCGGTGGCCAGCGTCGAGCTCGCACGCCCGTGGCGGGCTGTCCTGTCGCACCGGATCTCGATCCCTGCGTTCCTGATCGCACTGACATTGCTGTCAGCGTTCCTGCGCACGCGGCAGCTGAACGCCGGCTTCTGGATCGACGAGGGCTTGTCGGTCGGCATCGCGCATCACCACTGGTCGTCGATCCCGGGCCTGCTGAACCAGGACGGCTCGCCGCCCGCGTACTACCTGCTGCTCGGCCTGTGGATCCGGCTCTTCGGTGACAGCGAGCGGGCGACGCACACACTGTCGCTCCTCTTCGGCCTCGGGTGCATCCCGCTCGCGTACGCCGCGGGCCGCGCGATCTTCGACCGCAAGACGGCGCTCGTCTGCGCGACGCTCGCCGCGCTCGATCCGTTCTTGACGTACTACGCGCAGGAGACGCGCATGTACGAGATCGAGGCGCTGCTCTCGATCGTCGTCGCGTACGCCTACGTCCAGGGCATCCTGCGCGGCCGCACGGCGTGGGCCGTCGCGCTTGTGCCGGCGATCGACCTGATGCTCTACGTGCACAACTGGGCGCTCTTTCTCTGCGTCGGTCTCGCGGCGGCAACGATGGTCGCGGCGCGCGAGCGGCTGAAGCGCTTCGCGCTCGTCGCCGCCGGCGTGGCGGTTCTCTACCTGCCGTGGGTGCCGACGCTGCTCTCGCAGGTGCGGCACACGGGTGCGCCGTGGTCGACGTCGCCCGGCTTCCGGGATCTCGTGCTCGCGCCGGGCGCCGTGCTGAACGGCGACGCGGTGCTCGTCGCGATCGTGCTCGTCGGCGGTGGGGGCTATGTCGCGCTCGCACGTCGTCGTGACGACGCGGAACGGGCGGTGGTGCTCGCGCTCCTCGTCGTGATCGCGGTCACCGTCCTCGCGGCCTGGCTCTCGTCGCAGGTCTCGCCGGCCTGGACGACGCGCTACTTCGCGGTCGTTCTCGGGCCGGTGCTGCTCGTGAGCGCACGCGGCCTCGTGCGCGCCGAGCGGAGCGGGCTCGTGGCGCTTGCCGTCGTGATCTTCCTCTGGGCGGGCTACTCGGTCAGCGACAACAAGGAGAACGCACGGCAGGTCACCGCCGTCGTCTCGGGCTTCATGCATCCGGGCGAGCTCGTCGTCTCGACCCATCCCGAGCAGGTGCCGGTCCTGCGCTACTACCTGGGGGGCGGCTACCGCTGGGCGACCACGATCGGCCCGGTTCCCGACGCCCGGATCTTCGACTGGCGGGACGCCGTCGACCGCCTGCGGGCCTCGCAGACGCGGGCCCGTGTCGACGCGACGGTCGCGGCAGTCCGGCCAGGTGCCGAATTCGTCGTGGTGGCGCCGGTGTTTCGCGACTATCGCGCCTGGAACGCCACGTGGACACACCTTGTCTGGGAGAAGTCGATTGCCTATACCTCGCTGCTCCAGCACGACCCGCGCGTCCGCCTCGTGCACCACGTGGTCACGAACGAAATCGCGCTCGACCGCAACTACTTCAAGCCGTTGCAGGCCTTCGTCTATCGGCGAGTCGGCTAGATTTCTCGGTCGCGGCCCCACGGCGCGGCCGATCTCATGACGCATGACACCTCGCAGACGACGCTCGTCCTCGGCGGCGGCCCCGCCGGTTTGACGGCGGGGTACCTGCTGGGGAAGGCGAACCGGACGGCCCTCGTCTTCGAGGCGGAGGACCAGGTCGGCGGCATTGCGAAGACGGTCGAGCGCGACGGCTACCGCTTCGACCTCGGCGGCCATCGGTTCTTCACCAAGTCGATCGAGGTCGACACGCTCTGGCACGAGGTGCTCGGCGACGAGTTCCTGCGGCGCCCGCGGATGTCGCGCATCTACTGGAACAACCGCTACCTCGACTATCCGCTGCGCGGGCCCGACGTGATCCGCAAGCTCGGGCCGATCGAGCTGACACGCTGCATGGCGTCGTACGCGCGCGCTGCGCTGCGCTGGAACAAGGTCGACGACTCGCTCGAGGACTGGGTCTCGAACCGCTTTGGCCGCCGCCTCTTCGAGCTCTTCTTCAAGTCGTACACCGAGAAGGTCTGGGGCGTCCCGACCACGGAGATCCGCGCGGAGTGGGCGGCGCAGCGGATCAAGGGCCTCTCGTTCTTCTCGGCCGCCAAGGCGGCGTTCTTCGGCAACAAGGGCAACAAGGTCAAGAGCCTCATCTCGGAGTTCAACTACCCGCGTTACGGGCCCGGCCAGATGTGGGAGGCGATGCGCGGCGAGATCGAGGAGCAGGGGGGTGAGGTTCGCCTGTCCTCGCGCGTCGACAGCATGGATCTCGCGGGCAGCCGGATCGACCGCGTGGTCGTCGACGGTGAGGTGTTCGAGAGCCCCGAAGCGGTGATCTCGTCCCTGCCGCTGGGCGAGGTCGTGGAGATGATGACACCCGCCGCGCCGGACGACGTGCGCGAGGCGGCGCGCGGGTTGCGCTACCGCGACTTCCTCACCGTCGCGCTCGTGCTCGACGGCGCCGACCCGTTCCCGGACAACTGGATCTACATCCACGAGCCGAACGTCCGCGTCGGGCGCATCCAGAACTTCCGTTCGTGGTCGCCGTGGCTGGTCCCCGATCCCGACAAGGCCTGTGTCGGGCTCGAGTACTTCTGCTTCGCCGGCGACGATCTGTGGACGATGGACGACGACGCGCTCGTCGCGCTCGCGGCGGCGGAGCTCGAGCGGCTTCGGCTTGCGCCCGCCGCGTCGGTCGATCGCGGGTTTGCGATCCGCGTGCCGAAGGCGTACCCGATCTACGACGCCGACTATGCGGAGCGCGTCGACACCATCCGCGGCTGGCTCGACGGGATCGAGAACCTGCAGCAGGTCGGACGCAACGGCTTGCACCGCTACAACAACTCGGATCACTCGATGCTGACCGCGATGCGCGCGGTCGACAACCTGCTCGCCGGAGCGCATCACGACATCTGGGCGGTCAATGCGGAGAGCGTCTACCACGAGACCGACGTGGCCGACGAGCATCCGTACCGCAAGGCGCCCGAAACGCCTGAGATGCAGGCGCTTGCGGCCTCGCAAACTGACTAAGCGGCTCGTTCTCCCCGCCTCGATCGCCGGGGCTGTCGCGCTCCTGACCTGGTTGGCGCTGCCGACGGTCTGGTGGACGCCGCTCAACGTCGACGAGGAGCTGACGCTGAGGCTCAGCGACTTCTCGTTCCGCCACATCTTCCACATCGTCTCGACGCAGCGCGGCGGCGGGCCGTTGCACTTCTGGCTGGAGCACTTCCTGCTCGGCTGGTGGCCGGGCCTGCCGGCGCTCCGCCTCCCGTCGCTCATCTTCCTCTGCCTGGCGCTGCCCGCGGTCGCGCTGGTCGTGCGCCGCCTGCTCGACGACGACGACGCGGCGGGCGCCGTCGTCCTCCTCACCGCGGCGTCGCCGATCCCGGTGCTCTACGCGACCTTCGGGCGGCCGCACACGATGCTCTTCGCGTGGCTGATGTGGTCGACCGTGCTCGCGCTGAAGGCGGCGGTCGACGGAGACCGGCGCCTCTGGGCTGCCGCGGGCGCGGCGCTCGGGCTCTCGGTGTTCGTGCATCCGACTGCGCCGCTCTACGCGCTGACGGCGTTCGCCGGTGCGCTCGTCTTCGCGCCGCGCGCGCCACGCGTGGTCTTGCGTCAAGCCTGGCCGGGCGTGATCACGCTCCTGCTGACGTTCGTCCCGTACTACGTCCGCACGCTGCACGTGCTCGGGGACCGCTACGGCGTCGGCTCGGGCCAGGCGCGCGGCCGCACCTTCTCGGGCCGGCCGGTGTGGGAGGACGCGTTGCACTTCGTCGCTCCCGGCCGGCACGACCTGAACTACTTCACCGTGCTCGCGCTCGGCGGGGTCGTGGCATTGCTCGTGCGCGGTGCACACCGGACGCTTGCGTTCTGCGTGCTCACCGTCGCCGCGCCGGTGCTCTTCTTCTCGTTCGTCCCCGCGAGTGGCGACTCGGCGCTGTTCTTCGATCGCTACATGATCCCCGTCACACCGGCCTTCCTCACCATCGTGCTCGCCGGTTGCCTCGCGATCGCGCGCTGGGCGCGCCCGCTCAGCTTCCTCGTCCTCGCATTGCTCGTCGCGGGGCTGCTCGCAGTCGAGATCCGCTACGACGTGAATCACCGAGACGTGGTGGAGCGCATCCATGTCGACGCGGTAACGCATGCCGTCAGTGGCGAGGCGGCAGGCTCCGTGCTGTTCGGCTCGACGGGGACATCGGGTGCACTGTTCTCGTCGTTCGACTACGGCCACCCCGCGAACATCCTCGACCACCTGATTGCGCTCCGCGTGCACTCGCTCCCGCTCGTCGACGACGACTCGTGCGAGCGCGTCCTTCCGTTCCTCGACGGGCCGCAGACGCCGCGCTACGGGATCTGGGTCTTCTACGCCGCCACGCGCGGCGAAGCGGCCGCGGGCCGGCGTGCGCTCGGCGTCCCCGCGATCGCCGGCCATTACTTCGTCGTGCGCTCGCGGACGCCGCTCGCGCCGCGCGCCCTGATCCGCCGTGGCCTCGCGCTGCGGGAGGCGTGGAAGCGCGCTGTGCCGTTCAACATGCGCGTCGACGAGCTGCTCCAGAGCGACCGGCAGCTGCTTTCGGGCACCTGCGTGCCCTACGGCGAGCTGGGCGACCCGGACATTTCGCCCCACTGGCCGCTGGTGCAGACGTCGCATCAGTAGGAAAACGGTGTGAGTGGCCGCCCGGTGGCCTGCAGTACCCGGAACGGGGATCCCTCGAACGAGGGGTACCAGCGATGCTTTCGAGGTGGGTAGGACCATTCTCGTGGTGGACGACCAGGACTTCGTCCGTGATGTGATCCGGCTGACCCTGGAGGACGCCGGGTACACCGTGATCGAAGCGGCGACGCCGATGCGGGCACTCGAGCTCGCATGTGCCGAGTCGAACATCGATCTGCTCGTCACCGACGTCGTCATGCCAGAGATGGATGCGTTCGAACTGGCTGAGCGCATCAGCTCGAAACTGCCTGGCGTGCGCGTCCTCTACACCTCGGGATATACCGATGCAGCCGCAGAGGGGCCGTTCATCCACAAGCCCTTCACGCCGGCGCAGCTCGTCGCGAAGGTCGACGCGGTCCTCGCCTCGTAGGTCCGAACGACGCGGTAGTCTCGCCGACTGGCGTGACGCGCGTTCTCATCTTTACTGCAACCGTTGGTGAAGGCCACGACTTGCCCGCACGGACGCTCGCCCACCAGTTGCGTGAAGAGGCCCCCGATCTGGACGTCGTGACGGAGGACGGCCTGCGCGCGATGGGCCGCGGCTTCGTGCTCGTGAACCAGAAGGCGCCGGCCATCGTCTTCTTTCGGTTCAAGTGGCTGTGGGACGCGACGTTCTGGTTGTGCGTCGCCTTCGGTCCGACACGACGGCTGACGCAGGCCGCCGTGCACGCGTTCGGGTCGCGCGGAGTACTTCGCCTCGTGCGGCGCGTGCAGCCGGATGTGATCGTCTCCGTCTATCCGATGACGACGGAGGTGCTCGGCAACCTGCGGCGCACTGGCCGCCTCGAGATCCCGGTCGTTGCGGCGATCACCGACCTGGCGATGATGCATTACTGGGCGGCGTCGGGAATCGACCTGCATCTCGTGATCCATCCCGAGTCGATCGAAGAAGTGCGCGACGTCGCGGGCCCCGATGCCGACGTCGTCGCCGTGCACGGTCTGACGCGCCCGGAGTTCGCGGAGCCGTGTGACCCGTCTGCGGCGCGGACCGCGCTCAGCCTTCCTGCCGACGGCAAGGTGGTGCTCGTCTCCGGCGGCGGCTGGGGCGTCGGCGATCTCGAGAGTGCGGTCGACACGGCGCTCGAGCTCGACGTCGCCGTGATCGCGTGCCTGTGCGGCCGCAACGAGGAGCTGCGTACTCGCCTGCTCGCGCGTTACGCGGACGAGCAGCGCGTTCGCGTCGTCGGCTTCACCGAGCAGATGAGCGAGTGGCTCGCGGCCGGCGACGCGCTCGTTCACTCGACGGGCGGGCTCACGGTGCTCGAAGCGCACGTCCGAGGCTGCCCGACGATCTCGTACGGCTGGGGCCGCGGTCACATCCGTGTGAACAACGCGGCCTTCCGCCGCTACGGGTTCGCCGAGGTCGTGCGGAGCAGAGGCGAGCTCGATCGTGCGTTGCGGGGAGCGCTCGCCGGCCGCCACGCGCCCGGCCTGGCGCTCGCGACGCTGCCCTCAGCCGCCTCGCTCGTGCTCGCACTCGTCGCGTGATGTGGTTCACGCCGGCGCTCGCCGCTCACCTGCCGGCGCTCGCCGACCGGCTCGAGCTGGAGTGCCGCATCGACCGTCCGGTCGTCGCGATCACGTTCGACGACGGGCCGCACGCGGCCGGCACGCCCGCCGTGCTCGAGGAGTTGGCGCGGCATGGTGCGACCGCCACGTTCTTCCTCGTCGGCGAGCAGGTCGTCCAGCGTCCCGCACTCGCGCAGGAGATCGTCGCGGCCGGGCACGAGGTCGCGGTGCACTGCTTCCGGCACACGCTGCTGCTTCGCCGCCGGGTCGCGGCCGTCGCGGACGACCTCGACCGCACCGTCGACGCGATCGGCACGGCGACCGGCGTGCGGCCGACGCTCTACCGGCCGCCCTACGGCATCCTCAGCTCCGGCGCGCTCCGGCACGTGCGCTCGCGCGGCTGGCGGCCGCTCCTCTGGTCGACGTGGGGACGCGACTGGGAACGGCGCGCGACGCCGCAGTCGATCGCACGCCGCGCCACGCGAGGGCTATGCGCCGGCGACGTCGTGCTCTTGCACGACTCGGATGCCTACAGCTCGGCGGACTCTTGGCGCAGGACGGTCGCCGCGCTGCCGTCCGTGCTCGAGGCGGTTGCCACGCTCGGCATCCCGGCCTCTTCGGTCACCCAGTCGACGTAGCGCCGCACGCCTTCGGCGAACGTCGTCGTCGGCTCCCAGCCGAGCTCGCGCGCTGCGCGCTCGCCCGAGATGTTCCCGCCCTTGAGATCGCCGGCCCGGCCCTCGATGTGGACGATCGGCACGTCGCCGACGACGTCACGCACGGTGCGCGCGATCGAGCGCACGCTCGTGTTCTCGCGGCCGACGAGGTTGTAGATGCGGTTCGCTGCAACGGGAACGAGCGAGGCCGCCACACCGTCGGCGAGATCCTCGACGTAGACGAAGCGGCGAGACTGCGTGCCGTCGCCCGCGATCGTCAGCGGCTGGCCCGCGAGCGCCTTGGCGGTGAACGCGGCGACGACGGCCGTCGGACGCGAGCGCGGGCCGTACGGAATGCCGAAGCGCAGGATAGTGTGCTCGAGCCCGTAGAGCTCGGTGTAGGCCGACGCGTACATCTCGCCGGCGATCTTGGTCGCCGTGTAGAAGTGCTTCGGCAGCCCGAGTGGCGTGTCTTCGTCGAGCGCCTCGGGGCCGGCTGCGTCGCCGTAGACCCAGATCGTGCTCGCGTAGACGAAGCGGCCGATCTCCAGCTCGCGCGCTACGTCGAGCAGGACCTGCGTGCCGCGCACGTTGACGTAGTCCGCCTGCGCGGGATCCTTGGTCACCTGGTCGACGTCGGCAACGGCTGCCAGGTGCACGATCGCGTCGCAGCCCTCGAGCGCCCTGAACGAGGTGTCGCGATCGCACATGTCGCCGAGCACGATGTCCACGTCGTCCCCGTGATGAGGAGACGGAATGAGATCGAAGATCCGAGGCTCGTGCCCTCTCGCCTGAAGCTTGTCGACCACGTGCGATCCGATGAAGCCAGCACCGCCGGTGACGAGGACCTTCACGGCGTCAACTCCACGGTCGATTCCCGCTCCGGCCCCGGCCAAGCCGGTGCCTGCGCTCTTTGGTCGCCTCCGTCGAGCCTACGGCGACGTGCTCCGCCGATGACGAGCACTCTCATAGCAGCGCCTCCTCTCTGGTCTCGGGCCGGTAGTAGAGCGGCACGCACCAGTGATTCTGCGCCACCCAGTCCGAGTTCGGAAGGTCCACGGACTTCCCGAGGACCCGGTGGCAGAGCTCGTCGTAGACCTTCCCGGTCGAGCGCTCGATCGGCTCGAAGACGATGTACTTGTAGAAGCCCGACGTCATTCCGTCGGGCAGTTGCAGGCGAGAGCTGTAGATCGGATCGAGGTGCGTCCGGGCCGCTTCGTTCTTCCAGGCCGTGATCTCGTCGAGGCGGGTCGTCTGCACGAGCCCGATCGCAGCAGTGAACTCGTTGAGGCGGAAGTTCAAGCCGCGCACCGCATAGTCGGGCTTGCCGTAGTTGCGAAATGCGCGCGCGAACTCGATCACCTCGGGATTGCCGGACACGAGCATGCCGCCTTCGCCGGTGGAGATCGTCTTCGTCGGCGCGAACGACCAGATGCCTGCGTCACCCCAGGTCCCGGCGCGGCGGCCGTTCCACTCGGCGCCGTGCGCGTGCGCGCAGTCCTCGAGCAGAATGATCCCCTCGCTGCGGCAGAGCTCTGCGATCTGATCCGACTGGAACGCGAGGTGGCCGCCGATGTGCACGAGGAACACTGCACGCGGCTTGTGCTCGCGCACCTTGCGCTCGAGATCCTCGAACGACATGCAGAGGTCGTCGCGGTTGCAGTCGACGAACTCGACATTCGCGCCTGCGCTCATTGCTGCGAGCGGAGTCGCCATGAACGTGTTCGACGGGCAGAGGACGGTCTCGCCGCGGACGCCTGCCCATTCGAGCGCGGCGAGCGCGGCGCCGGTCCAGCCGTTGAACGCAACCGCGTCGAGGCGGTTCCACGTCGACCACTCGCGCTCGAACTCGGCGGTGAGCTCGCCTTCGGACCAGCGCTCGGAGTCGAGCACGCGATCCCAGAGCTGATGGAGGAGCGCACGGTCGCGATGGTCGAAGCCGATCGCGAAACGCGCGAGCTCGGTGGAGAGGTCGGGAGCCAACATCGCGTCCTACCCTATAACGATGACCTGCGGGCGCTGGTCAGAATGAACGAAGTCTGAACGGACAACAGCAGACGTCGTGCCAGTTGTAGCGAGCGTCGCGCCCTGCTCAGCCGGTGAGGCCGGCCTCGCGCAGCGGCCGGCGTCCCCACGCGTAGCTCGACGTGTACCACCCGCCGAACGGGAGGAGCGTCACGCCCTCGTCGCTCGACTGGATGAACCAGCCGTTGCCGAGGTAGAGGGCCGTGTGGTCGACTTCGCTCGGGCTCGACTTGCGGCCGTGCGCGCCGAAGAACATCACGTCTGCCGGCTGGAGCTTGGCCGCCGGGATCAGTTCGCTGTGCGGTACCTCGCCGCTCATCTGGAAGGTGGTGCGGCCGCGCAACACGCTCGAGAGATCGCGCTCGCCGGGATACGACGTGAGCTTGTAGACCCGCCAGACGAACCCGGAGCAGTCGAAGCCGCCGGCGGAGTGGACGCCGAAGAGCGTTTCGGACGTCGGGCTGGTGCCGCCCCAGACGTACGGGTAACCGACGTAATGCACGGCGGTCGTGAGGATCTGCCGCTGCCACGACGTCAGCTCGGGCAGCGTGAACGAGTCCGCTGCCTGTTGCACCGAGCCCACCGACCAGTCGTTGAGGTGGAGCAGCTGCGCGAAGGAGAACGCGGCTTCCGCTCGCGTCGCGGCCTGGTACGGGAGCAGCTCGAGCCCGTCCTCGTTCGCCGGATGATTGAGGCGCAGGTCGAGCATCCGGGCGACCGCCTCCGTGCCGGTGTTCGGCGGCGGCCGGAGTCCCGCGCGCTGCAGCGTGCTCTGGATCTCGCGGGCTGCGCCGCCGAGCCCGAGGTAGCCGACGAGCGCGGCGTCGAGCTGCTTGACCGACACCGGGTGCGCGGGTGAGACCGCGTGATAGAGCGCGTGTGGCACGACCGGCGCCGCCGGTGCGACGGGCGGTGCGGGAAGCGACGACTTCGCGATCGGCAGCGAGACCGGCGCCCCCAGCGTCGTCAGGGCGGAGCCCGGCGCGTTCGCAACGGTCACCTGCCACACGGCGATCGCATTGCCGCCGCCCTGGAAGCTGACGTTGACGGCGAGTTGGTGCGTCCCGTCCGCGAGCTTGGTCGTGTCGAGGTCGAGCTCGTAGGGGTCCTCCGTCGCGGTCGCGACGCCGGTGCCGTCGACGGCGAAGTCGACGTGGTCGACCGCCTGGTTCGGCGCCTCGATGTCGAGCGCGACGGTGCCGCCGACGACGGCGTCCGGGCCGACCGTCGAGAGGATCGTGACGGGGCTGAGCGCGGGAGGAGGCGGCAGGGGCGGATGCTGGAGGGCGTCGGTGGCCTGGATCGCGCTCGCGAGGGCGGCCTCCGTCAGAGGCGCCTGCGGGGCAAAGGTCGCGGGCGACCTGCCGAGCACGCCGGCCTGCGTGACGGCGCTGATCTGCGGGCCGGCCCAGCTCCCACCGGAGGCGGCCGCTGAGCAGGCGAAGACGGCCGCGAGCGCGGCGGCGAGTGCGCTACGACGAAGAAGTGCCATGACCCCGCTCGACGGTACCCGGGTCCGGCAGGGGATCGCATCCCCCGATCGGTCTAGGCCGCGTCGCCGCTACGGATGGGCCGGAGCAGGAGAAAAGGCTCGATGACGGTGGGCAGGCTGCTCTCGTGGCGCCCTACCCACCGCCGAGCTGAGTCAACGGTTTACGGCCAGGAGGTCGGGAAGTCGGCGCCGACCACGGACGTCAAGACGAGCATCACGATGGCGATGTACGGGGTGAACCTGCGCATTTGGGCTGTCTCCTTCTTGCTTGGATTGGACGGACAGCCCCCGGGGGCGCAGATCCATTCTTCCCACGTTCCGTCCGAATTCCAACCGCCGTAGTCAACACCAGTGACCACAGACAACTAGACTGTGGTCATGCCTCGTTCTCTGACCACCCACATCGACTCCCCCAGGGAGGTCGGCGCGCGCCTCAAGCAGGCGCGCGAGCGCGTTGGGCTCTCCCAGCGCCAGCTTGCGTTCCCCGGCTGCACAGCGGCCTACATCTCTCGCATCGAAGCAGGTGCACGCGTTCCGTCCCTGCAGATGATCCAGGAGCTCGCCCTGCGTGTCGACGTCGCCGGGCAGTGGCTCGCGACCGGCGTCGAGCCCGCGACCACCGATCCGGCGGAGCTCGTCGAGGCCGAGGTCGCACTGCGCCTCGGAGAGGTCGAGGAAGCGGAGCGTCTCTACCGCGCTCACCTCCAGCCGGGCGACCCGGCGCGCGGTGCCGCGCTGGCCGGGCTCGGGCAGATCGCATTCCGGGCCGAGCGCATCGGCCAGTCGATCGAGTTGCTCGAGCAGGCGCTCGAGGCACGCAAGGGCAGTACCCTCGCCGACCCCGGCGCCGTCGACACGCTCGGACGGGCGTACGCGGTCTCCGGAGCGGTGGAGTCGTCGATCGCGCTCTTCGAACGAGCGCTTGCCGAGGCAACAGAGGCGCAGGCAGCGATGGAGCAGCTGCGGTTCTCCGTGCTGCTCGCCAACGCGTTGATCGACGTCGGCGCATTCGGCAAGGCGGAGCGGGCACTCGCAGACGTGATCGCGATCGCCCTGGGCAGTGACGATCCCGTCACGTCGGCACGCGTGTTCTGGTCACAGTCCCGCTTGCACTCGATGCGCGGTGAGCCTCAGCTTGCAGGCCGCTACGCGCGTCGTGCCCTGGAGATCCTCGAGCGCACGGAGAACGATTCATATGTCGCGCTCGCCTACCACCTGCTTGCGTACGCAGAGGTGGAGTCGGGGAACTTCAGCGAAGCGCTGGAGCTGCTCGACCACGGCCGGGAGCTGCTTGGCGACTCCGGCAAGCGGATGGACGCGCGCTTCTCGATCGAGGAGGCTCGCGCGCTCGTCGGCCTCGAGCGGTACGCCGACGCCGCACGGGCGGCCTCGAACGCGCTCGAGCTGCTCGAGACGATGCAGCCGGCCGATCGCGGTCGCGCGTACGTGACTCTCTCGGATGTGTTCCTCGCCTCCGGCGACGGAGTGCGCGGGCGCATGCTGCTCGAGCAGGGGCTCGACAACCTGATCGAGTACGGCAACCGCTTCGCGCTCGATGCAGGACGGCGGCTCGCCGATCTGCTCGAGGCCGAGGGCGACACCGCAGGTGCGCTCGAGGCGCTGAAGCGGGCGACCGAGGCTGCTGCAGCGGCTCCGCTGCACTCCAGCGTCAACGCGTAGCTGCGCGGCGATTCACGAAGACGCGCTGGAGCAGCGCGGCGGCGCGAGGCGCGCAGATCGCGCTGCGGCCGAACGGTGACGAGGCTCACCTGTTCGACCCGGTCACGGGCAACCGGCGCTCCGGGTAATCTCGCTGTATGGCCGAAGCGCCGCTGGGCGTGAAGCCGAAGCTTCGTGGTGTCTTCCACGAGCTCGCCTTTATCGCCGCCGTCGGAGTCGGAGTACCACTCGCGATCACCGCTGAGCCTGGCAAGGCGCGTTTCGCTGCGATCGTCTTCGCCTCGTGCGTGGCAGCCTGCTTCGGTGCGAGTGCGCTCTACCACCGGCCGACGTGGGAGCCGCGCGCCCGGTCCTGGCTCGCGCGTCTCGATCACGCGGGCATCTATCTCCTGATCGCCGGCACCTACACGCCGTTCGGCCTGCTCGTCCTCTCCCGCAACTGGGCGATCCCGGTGCTGACGATCGTCTGGACGGGATCGATTGCCGCCATCTTCCTGAAGCTCTTCTGGCCGACGCTCCCGAAGCGCGCTTCCGCGGGGATCGGCCTCGGGCTCGGCTGGGTCGCGATCGCGGCGTTCACGCAGCTTCTGAAGCTGCCCGTCGTCGCGCTCGGCCTCGTCTTCGGCGGGGGTCTCGCCTACACGCTCGGCGCCATCACGTACGCGCGGCGCAAGCCGGATCCCTTGCCTCGTGTGCTCGGCTATCACGAGGTCTTCCACCTGCTGACCCTGGTCGCCGCGGGCTGCCAGTACGCCGCGATCGCGTTCTACGTGCTCCCCCGCGGCTAGCTACACTCGCGCTTGCAGTTTGAGCGAGTGCTGGATGGTGCCGGCTTGCACCTTTCTTGCCCGTTCAGTGAAGTTGGCAAGGAGGTGAAAGACAGATATGGCAACCGGAACCGTCAAGTGGTTCAACGCGGACAAGGGTTACGGCTTCATCACCCCGGATGAGGGTGGGAAGGATCTCTTCGTCCATTTCAGCGCCATCCAGGGGAGCGGCTATCGCTCGCTCGCAGAAGGCGCGAAGGTGGAGTATGAGGCGCAGCAGGGCGACAAGGGCCCGCAGGCTGCGAACGTGAATCTGCTCGCGTAGTGCGTAGGCGGCGGGCGAAGCGTCGCCCGCCGCCATTCAGTCCCCGCGAGGAACGAGAGAGGAGGCAACCATCGCTCAAAAAGAAGACAAGGTCGAGATGACCGGTGAGATCGTCGAGGCGCTGCGGAACGGCATGTTCCGGATCCACCTCGACAACGGTCACGAGACTCTCGGGTACACCGCCGGCAAGATGCGCCGGTTCCGCATTCGCATGAACCCGGGTGACCGCGTCCGGATCGAGCTGTCGGCGTACGACCTCGATCGCGGTCGCATCGTCTACCGGCTGCGGCCGGGCGACGAACGCCCCGAGTAGCGTCGTGGCGGGCCGCTCCGCCTAGACTGGCGCGTTATGGACGCCGCCGCGCTCGCTGCGCTCGAGCTGCCGGCGATCGTTGATCGTCTTGCCACCTTCGCCGCCACGGATTTCGGCGTCACGCTCGCGCGCGGGCTCGAGCCGTCGGGCGATCCCGCGGTCGTCGCGCAACGGCACGCCCTGACCTCGGCCGCCGTCGCCGCGCTCGACGCCGACGCGGCGCCGGAGCTCGCGGGCATCCGCGACGTACGGGCCGCGGTCGAGCGGTCGAGTCGCGGCGGCCTGCTGCGCCCCGACGAGTTGCGGGCGATCGCCGTTTCCGTTCGCGTCGCGCTGGAGGCGAAGCGCGTCGTGCGCGAGCCGCTCCTGGCCGAGCTGCTCGAGCCCGTCGACCCGGCGCTCGGCGGGCTGGCCGACGAGGTCGACCGGCGGGTCGAGGAGGACGGTTCCGACGTGCGCGACAACGCCTCGCCACTCCTACGCAAGCTGCGCGCCGAGTTGCGCAACGGCGGCGCGCGCGTCCGTGACGAGCTGGCGCGCGTCGCGCGCTCGAGCGACGTGCAGGACGCGCTCCAGGAGTCGTTCCTCGCCGAGCGCGGCGGCCGGCCCGTGCTCGCAGTGCGCGCGTCCGCCCGGTCGAAGGTCCCGGGCGTCGTGCACGACGCGTCGAGCACGGGCCAGACGCTGTTCGTCGAGCCGTTCGCCGTCGTCGAGCTGAACAACCGCCTCGCCGAGGCCGCGGCCGATGCGCGCGAGGAAGTGGAGCGCATCCTCGGCGAGCTCTCGGCCGCCGCCGCCGCGCTTGCGGATGCATTGCGGACGCTGGTCGAGTCGACCGGCGCGCTCGATCTCGCGCTCGCGCTCGGCGGGCTCTCGCGCGCGTGGGGCGGCGCACCGGTTGAGCTCTCGGACGACGTGCGGCTCGTCGGCGCGCGTCATCCGCTGCTCGACCGGTCGACCGCGGTGCCGATCGATCTCGAGCTCGGCGCGGTGCGCGCGCTCGTGATCAGCGGCCCGAACACCGGCGGGAAGACCGTCGCGCTGAAGACGATCGGCCTCGCCGCGCTGCTGCACCAGTCGGGCCTGCGGCCGCCGGCCCAGATCGCGGCGCTGCCGGTCTTCGACCAGGTGCTCGCGGACATCGGCGACCGGCAGTCGATCGAGATGAGCCTCTCGACGTTCTCCGCGCACCTGAGCGCGCTCGTGTCGATCCTCGAGTCCGCGACCGACCGCTCGCTCGTCCTGCTCGACGAGCTCGCGGCCGGCACCGATCCCGAAGAAGGATCCGCGCTCGCACAGGCGCTGCTCGCCCGCCTGGTGCGCCAGGCCCGGCTGACCGTCGTCACGACGCACTACGCGGAGCTGAAGGAATGGGCCAGCGTCAGCGACGAGGCGGTCAACGGTGCCACCGGCTTCGATCCCGAGACGGACGAGCCGCTCTACCGCATCGCGCTCGGGCGGCCGGGGACCTCGCATGCGCTCCGCGTCGCGGAGCGGCTCGGGCTCGACCGCGACGTCGTCGCCGACGCGCGCGCCCGTGTCGTGCCCGAGCGGTTGCGCACGGCGGAGCTGCTCGCCGACGCGGAGGTCGCCGAACGCGAGGCCGTCTCGGTGCGCGACGAGCTCGAGGCTGCGCTGCGCGATGCACGCGCCCGCGAGGCGGAGCTCGCCCGCGAGCGCGACACGGTCAGGGCGTCGACCGAGCGTGCGCGCCAGGAGACGGTGGCCGCCACCGAGCGTGAGCTCGCCGACGCGCGGGCGGAGCTGAGCGCCCTGCGCGACGAGCTGCGCAGCGCGCGCCGGCGCAAGCGTGAGCCGGACCAGGATCGCCTGCTCGGCTCGGCGACCGAGCGGGCAGTTCGCGCCGAGCGATCGCTGCGCGATCTCGGCGGGCCGCTGCCGGTGACCGGCAAGCTGGCCGAGGGCGACCCGGTCGAGGCGCCCGACGTCGGCATTCGCGGCACGATCGCCTCGATTCGCGGCGACGACGCCGAGGTGATCGGCGCCGCGGGTCAGCGCGTGCGCATCCCGCTCGCGCGTCTTCGTCCCTCGCGCGAGCGCGCGCCGGAGGACCGGACGCCCGCCGTCCAGGTGCGGGCGTCTGCGAGCAGCGACGCGTCCGACCAGCTCGACGTGCGTGGTCTCCCGGGGCACGAGGCGCGCGAGCAGGTGCGTCGCCTCGTCGACGACGCCGCGCTCGCCGGGTTGCACGAGGTGCGCGTCGTCCACGGCCGCGGTACCGGTGCGCTGCGCAAGGCGGTCCGCGACGAGCTGACGCGCCATCCGCTCGTCGAACGGCAGGAGCCGGACGCCGACGACGGCGCGACCGTGGTGACGCTCGGCTAAAGGACCGTCTCGGGCGCGGGCGCGCGCGCTTGCAGGAGCACTGCGCCGAGGACGATCGCACCGCCGGCGAGGGTCGCGGCCCCCGGCCCCTCCGAGAGGAACACCCACACCCAGATCGGCCCGAGGACGATCTCGAGCAGTGTGATCAGCGCCACCTCCCCGGCCGGGATCAGGCGGCCGCCGATCGTCAGGAAGATGAAGCCGAGTCCGATCTGTGCGATTCCGAGGATCGCGAAGAGCGATACGTCGAGCACACCGGCCTGCGACGGGTGCGCGAACGGCGCTGCGAGGACGAACACGACGACCTGCGAGAGGCACATCGCAGGCGCCATCGACACCTCGCGGTAGTGGCGCGTCAGCACGAGTGTCCCGGCGAACCCGATCGACATGACGAGGGAGAGCGCGAGCCCGAGCGCGCTTGGCCGCCCCGGGCCACCGACCATCAGCGAGACGCCGGCCAGCGCGAGCGCCATCGCGAGCCAGGTTCGCTGCGACACGCGGTCGCCGAGGGTCAGGCCGAGCAGCGCGGCGATGATCGGTGCGAGCGCCTGCATGAAGAGGACGTTCGCGACCGACGTGTAGTTGAGCGCGATGAAGAACGCCGCGGAGGAGATCGCGAGCATTGCCGTGATCGCGAGGCCGCCTCTGCCGATCGCGCGGAACGCCTGCAGCACGCGACCGCGCTCACTCACGAGCACGTAGCCGCCGACGCCGACGACGGCGAAGAACGCGCGTCCGGCGAGCTGCGTCGCCACGTCCACCGTCAGCTCGCGCTGCAGGAGGCCGGCCGTCGACCAGGCGATCGCAGCGAGTGCGACGAAGAGCCGGCCGCGCCGGTGCTGTGTTGCGAGGTCGGGCACCGCCGGAAGTCTCGCGGTAGCCTCGGCGTGATGCTGCCCGAACGAAGCGAAGCGGTCGTGATCGGTGGCGGTGTGATGGGCGCCGCCGCGTTGCACTACCTGACGGAGCTGGGCTGCACCGCGCCGGTGCTCGTCGAGCGAGACACGCTCGCCTCCGGCTCGACAGGTCACTGCGCAGGCGGCGTGCGCACCCTCTTCTCGGACGAGCTGAACGTGCGCGTCGGCGTCGAGTCGATCAAGCGCTTCGAGCGGTTCGAGGGCGAGGTCGGCCAGGAGCTCGACCTGCGGCTCTGGGGCTATCTCTTCCTGCTCGACAACGCCGCGGACGTTGCGCGCTTCGAGAGCGATCTCGCGCTCCAGCACCGGTTCGGGCTCGGCACGCGCCTGCTCACACCGGCGGAGGCGCGGGACATCGTGCCGCAGCTCGAGACCGGCGATCTCCTCGCCGCTGTGCTGTGCCCGACCGCCGGGTACCTGACCCCGGACCTCGTGGTGCAGGGCTATGCGCGCCGCGCGGCGGAACGCGGCGCGCACATCGAGCAGTCGTGCGAAGCGACGCGCATCCTCGTCGAGGCCGGCCGGGTCACTGGCGTCGAGACGGCGCGCGGGACGGTTCGCACCGAGCGCGTGATCGTGACCGCCGGTGTGTGGTCGCGCGAGCTCGCGGCGACCGCGGGCTTCGATCTGCCGGTGACGCGGGAGCGCCGCTACATGTTCTTCACCGAGGACGCGCCGTCGTTTCCGCGCGAGCTGCCGCTGACGATCGACTTCTCCAGCAGCTTCTACTTCCACCGCGAGGGAGCGGCGCTCGCTTTCGGCGGCCGCGAGCAGTCGCTCGAGGAGCTCGCTCCGGTCGCAGCCCGGCGGCTACCGGCGCTCGAGGAGCTCGGCGTCCGCTCGAGTTGGTGGGGCTACTACGAGCTGAGCCCCGACCACAACGCGCTCGTCGGCGCGGCCGCGAGCCCGGCGGGCCTCATCTACGCGACGGGCTTCTCCGGGCACGGCTTCCAGCAGGGGCCGGTGATCGGCGAGCACCTCGCCGAGCTCACGCTCGGCCGGGCTCCGACCTTCGACCTCTCGTCGTTCTCAGTCGACCGGTTCGCCGGCGGCGGCGTCCGCGTCGAGCTCAACGTCGTCTAGCGCCGTCTCACCCTCGGCGGCCTCGACTTCGATCGGGTTGCCGAACTCGTCCGTTGCCGGGGTCTCACCGAGTGCGCGTGCGTCCTTCTTCGCCTGCTTCCGCTCGCGCTTCTCGCGGCGAGCCTGTTCCTTCTCACGCTTCGCGATCGTTTCCGGTCTGCGAGATGCCATTCGTTACCCCCTTCTCCGCGCGCGTGCGCGTCCGCCAGACTGATCGTCGACGACGGTGACCTTGATGGCGTGTGCCTCGCCATTCCCGTTCACCTCTTCGCGCTCGAACGCGAGATGCGTGCCTGCGCAACGGTCGCCGAGCAGATGCCCCGGCTCGAATCCCGCCTCCTCGACGCGCAAGCGCTCGCCGTCTTCGGTGCGGATGAAACCGTGGCGTTTTTCAGGGTTGAACCAAATCAGCCGGCCGCGCATGCGACTTCCCTTCTGCGCGAATGAGCCCGCGCGTCGAAGTGGCAGAACGGGTGCGGGGGCCGAAGCCCCCGCACACCATTTGTCGGCGCTAGGCCGAAACGAGCGAGACGTTCTGGGCCTCGGGGCCCTTGGCGCCCTCGGCTGCGTCGAACTGCACCTTTGCGTTCTCATCGAGAGACTTGTAGCCCTCGCCGGTGATTGCGCTGTGGTGGACGAACAGATCCTTGCCGCCTTCGTCGGGGGTGATGAACCCGTACCCCTTGTCGGCGTTGAACCACTTGACGGTTCCAGTTGCCATTACTTACACCTCCTCCACCTTGAAAGAACGGGCAGAGGAAGCGCTAGACGGCGCACCCGGTACTCGCTCGAAGTACTCGGAGCGTAGCAGGGATGGTGTTTTTCTCTGTTCTAGCCGAGGCCGCTGGTCTTCTTCGCCGCCGCGGCGCGCTTCTCGTTGCGCTTTTCCTTGAGTGACTTCTGAGGCTGCTTCTTCGCCAGTTTCTTCGGCTTGTCGGAGCCCTTCATCCCGACCTCCTGACCGCGTTGCGTGGGATCTCACCCTAGCTGGGGCGGCGGCGGGTGTGATACCGTGCGTCTATACCCCCTGGAGGTATCCGATGCAGGACCTCACCTACAACGTTCCCGGCGTCTCGTGCGAGCACTGCCGGAGCGCGATCCGCAAGGAAGTCGAATCGCTCGCCGGCGTCACGTCGGTCACGGTCGACCTCGACCGGAAGTTCGTGACGGTCCACGGCGACGGCGTCAGCGACGAGGCCGTGCGCGGCGCGATCGACGAAGCCGGCTACGACATCGCGCCGTAATGCTCAGCGAGCATCTCGAGCTGCCGATCCAGGGGATGACGTGCGCGTCCTGCGCGTCACGGATCGAGCGGAAGCTGAACCGCCTCGACGGCGTCACCGCGACGGTCAACTACGCGACCGAGCAGGCAGCCGTGGAGTACGACCCCACGCTGGTCTCGCCGGCGCTCCTCGTCCAGGCCGTCGAGGACGTCGGCTACGCGACCCGGCTGCCCCAGAGCGAGCCGGTCGCTGCCGAGCCCGACCCGACCGCTGACCTGCGGCAGCGCCTGATCTTCGCCGGCGTCCTGTCGCTGCCGGTGCTCGTCCTCGCGGCGATCCCCGCGCTGCAGTTCACCTATTGGCAATGGCTCGCGCTCGAGCTCTCGACTCCCGTCGTGCTGTGGGCAGGCTGGCCGTTCCACGTCGCCGCCTGGAAGAACCTGCGCCACGGCGCGGTGACGATGGACACGCTGATCTCGCTCGGCACGCTCGCGGCGTGGGGCTGGTCGGTTGTCGCACTGTTCTTCCTCGACGCGGGCGTGACCGGGATGAAGATGCCGTTCCGGCTGCTGCCGTCGCGCTCGGCCGGGACCGATCAGATCTATCTCGAGGTCGCGTCCGTCGTCGTCTTCTTCCAGCTCGCCGGCCGGTACTTCGAGGCTCGGGCCAAGCGTCGCGCCGGCGCCGCGCTCCGCGCACTCGTCCAGCTCGGCGCGAAGGAGGCCGCGATCCTCGAGCCCGACGGGAGCGAGCGGCTCGTGCCGATCGCCGACCTCCTGGTCGGCCAGGACTTCGTGGTCCGGCCGGGCGAGAAGATTGCGACGGACGGTGTGGTCGTCGAAGGACGGTCGGCGATCGACCAGTCGCTCCTCACCGGCGAGAGCGTGCCGGTCGAGGTCGAGCCCGGTGCTGCCGTCGCCGGCGCGACGATCAACGTCGGCGGGAAGCTGGTCGTCCGCGCGGAGCGGGTGGGCGCCGATACCGCGCTCGCGCAGATCTCCAACCTCGTCAGCGCGGCGCAGTCGGGCAAGGCGCCGGTGCAACGGCTCGCCGACCGCGTCTCCGCGGTCTTCGTGCCGGTCGTGATCGCGCTTGCGCTCGCGACGGCGGTCTACTGGCTCGCGAGCGGTGACGGCTGGACGTTCGCGTTCTCCGCTGCGGTCGCCGTCCTGATCGTGGCGTGCCCGTGCGCGCTCGGGCTGGCGACGCCGACCGCTTTGCTCGTCGGCACGGGGCGTGGCGCGCAGCTCGGGATCCTGATCAAGGGCCCGGAGATCCTCGAGTCGACGCGGCGTGTCGACACGATCGTGCTCGACAAGACCGGCACGGTCACCGACGGGAAGCTGAAGCTCGTCGAGGTGATCACAGCGGACGGTGTGTCGCGCGCGGACGCGTTGCGACTCGTCGGTGCGCTCGAGCACGCCTCCGAGCATCCGATCGCGCGCGCGATCGCGGGAGCGGCGCAGTCGGTCGGGGATCTCCCAGCGGTCGACGAGTTCGCGAACCGCGAAGGGCTCGGCGTCGAAGGCGTTGTCGAGGGACACGCGATCGTCGCCGGGCGCGCCTCGCTGCTCGAGGAGCGGGGGCTCGAGCTCGACGCCCGGCTCGCGGACGCGGTGCGCGTGGCCCAGAGCACGGGCAGAACGGCGATCGCGGCCGGCTGGGACGGCGCAGTCCGCGCCGTCTTCGTCGTCGCCGACACGGTGAAGGCGTCGACGCCGGAGGCGATTCGCGCGCTGAAGCAGCTCGGTCTTCGTCCGGTGCTGCTCACCGGCGACAACGCGAGCACCGCGCGCGCGGTCGCGTCCGAGGTCGGCATCGACGACGTCACGGCCGACGTCCTGCCGGCGGACAAGGCCGCGTTCATCCAGGCGCTCCAGCGTGGCGGGGCCGTCGTCGCGATGGTGGGCGACGGAGTGAACGACTCGCCCGCGCTCGCGCAGGCCGACCTGGGGCTCGCGATCGGCACGGGCACCGACGTCGCGATCGAAGCGAGCGACCTGACGCTCGTCTCCGGCGACCTGCGCGGCGCCGCCGACGCGATCCGCCTCTCGCGGCGCACGCTCTCGACGATCAAGGGGAATCTCTTCTGGGCGTTCGGCTACAACGTCGCCGCGATCCCGCTCGCCGCGCTCGGCTATCTGAGCCCGCTGATCGCGGGCGGCGCGATGGCGTTCTCGAGCGTGTTCGTCGTCTCGAACTCGCTGCGGTTGCGCCGCTTCTCGACCCGTCGAGAGCCGCTACCGTCCCGGGCCAGTTGACGAACCCGTCCCCGGCCCAATTCCTCATCGCCTTCGTGCTTGCCGCAGTTGCGGGCACGCTCGTCTTCTTCCACGCCGACCGCAACAAGATCCCTCATCCGTCCGCGTGGGCCAGTTTCGTCCTGCTCTTCCTGATCGTCGGCCTGCCCACGTACGCGCTCTATGTGCGCCGAGTGCGCGCGCGCCGCGGCTAGCGCGTCTTCGCGAAGCGCTGAACGGCTTCGAGCAGCTCGGCCGCCTTGACGTTCGCGTCGGCTTCGTCACCTGACGCGAGCGCTGTGGCGACGCAGTGCTGCACGTGCTCTTCGAGCACCTTGATCGCGACTGCCTCGAGGGCGGTGTCGACCGCGCCGAGCTGCGTGAGGACGTCGATGCAATAGCGGTCCTCTTCGATCATCCGCGAGATGCCGCGCACCTGCCCCTCGATGCGCGCCAGCCGCTTGAGCAGCTTGTCCTTGTCGGCGGTGTACCCGCGAACCGGGTGCTCGGTCGTCGGCATGGCACGATCCTAGCATACCCCTCCCCGGTATCTTTGACCGCTCGGAGCGTGAAGTCGGGCTTGTGCGGGACCTGCGCCGGCGTCAGCCCGGGCGGCTGCATTCTTCACGCGGTCATGGTGACCGTTGCGCTTCGCGGCTAGGGGACGACGACGCGCAGCCGCAGCCGGCCGCTCACCCGCTCGCCTGCCGGGGCCGTCTGGGCCGCCCAGGAGAGCCAATAGGGGCCGGGACGGCGGATCAGCGCGTTCCGCGCGGAGGTCGGGAGACGCAGCCGCGGCTGGTTGAGGCCGGCGTGCAGCGGCCTGCGCCAGGAGGCGAGCCGATGCCCGTGGGAGTCGAGCAGCACGACGGTGGTCGTGGCCGGTTCGGTCACGTCCACGGACGCGAGGATCGTGACCGCGCGGGTCGGCCGGAAGACCGCCGGTCCGATCGGGTGCAGCTCGAACGGTGCCGCAAAGGCTTGCTTGTCCCCGGTCGAGACGGTGAGGTCGACCGACGAGCCGAGCGGCAAGACCTCGACGTCGGCCGGCGCGATGACAGTGTCCGCCGGCGCCGTGGAGGGCACCTGCGTGATCGTTCCGGCTGCGAAGCCGGAGGCCGCGAGCGCCTGCGTCGCGTCGTCGAGGCGGCGCCCGGCGACCGGCGGCAGCGCGCGCAGCCCCGTCGTCGGGTCGCTGGTGTTCCCGGCACTGTCGGTCTCGGTGAAGGTGAACGTGCGCGGATCGCCGGCGAGGATCGGGCCCAGCTTCGTCTCGAACTGCGTCGGGTCGAAGCTCGCCGTCCGCGTTCCGTCGACATAGAGCTGCACCTGGGCGATCGTGCCGTTCGGGTCGGTGCCTGGCACCCAGCGGAGCGTCAGCCCGTCCGCGGCCACGACACCGACCTCGTCGAGCGGCGGCGACGGCGGGAAGCGGTCGTTGACCAGGGTGAAGTCGGACAGGTGCTTCGTCAGGATGTGGACGACGTCCGGGCCGTCGAAGTAGCCGTCGCTCCAGCCGGGGGGAAGGACGCCCGGCGTCGGCACGAGCGGGATCGGGCGCCAGGCACCGTTCTGGAACGTCGTC
>Ga0265314_10001692_pt1 | contig 23998 bp, 14 predicted proteins | sample 4126metaG_FD_203106 | JGI IMG/M metagenome (GOLD analysis project Ga0265314, IMG submission 203106) | Rhizosphere microbial communities from Carex aquatilis grown in University of Washington, Seatle, WA, United States - 4-1-26 metaG | ecosystem: Host-associated > Plants > Roots > Rhizosphere >... | reverse complement strand
CCGCCCGGCCCCAGCTTTACCTGCGAGACCTCCTCGGTGCAGTTGATGGCCGAGAAGTCCTGCTCAAAGGCCTCCACCGCCCTGCCCGTACGGCGCAGCACTTCCTCGAGCGCCGGCGTCGAAGGCGTCGAGGCCGCGCTGGCAACCTGGACGGCGCTCAGGCAACCGAGAACGGCAGCCGGCAGCGTCAAGCGGCGGCGGAGCGATCCGGACTGGCGAGGTTGTTTCATAACGGCCCTCAAAAGCGATACCCCAAGTTGAAATAGACCTGATCGTAGTTCTGTATTTGTCCCCGGTAGAAAGTTGCCCCGCCGCCGAGGAAGTAATGGCGCGTGATGGCGAAGTCGCCGTCACCCGTGAAGAAGTAACTGCGGTTCTGCGCGGTGAGTGCGGAGGTGTAGTTCTGCTGGCCAACCTGGGCATCGACGCGCAGAAACTCACCCATCTGCCGGCTGAGGATCAATATTTTGTAAGTGCCCGCGCCGAAGGAGCTGTCGAAGCGCGTGAAACGCGTGTCGGCCCGTATGCCCGTCTTCCAGATATGGCCCAGCGTCACGCCGTACATCTGATTCAACGATCGCCGCGTGTCCGTGGAGGTGTCGCTGCGCCCCAGGCTGGCGTACAGGCTGACGCGGTACGGCAGATCGAATCGGACGCCGCCGCTCAAGCCCTGGAACAGCAGCTTGTCCAGCAGACCCGTGCCGATGAGGGTCGGGTCGAACGTGGGCACGCTCTGAAAGTAGTTGTGGCTGAAATCGAACGATATGAATTTCCTGGGCTGGAGGCGTACGGTCAGGAAGCTCCGGCTCAGCCCCACGCCTTTCTGGGTGGGCGTCTCCGCGACGCGATAGTCGTCCACCTCCGCGCTGTGGTAAATCGAGAGATAGTTCCTGTAGGTGATGGTGTTCTCAAAGAACGCGTACTGCCGCTCGGGCCGCCAGTGGATGCGCGACAAGGCCACGCCTTCGGTGCTGCTGTACCGGAGCGACTGGAAGTCGCCGCCCGAGTAATTGACGAACGTGCCGGCCATCTCGCGATTGGGGTTGTAGTTCCAGGATGTCGGGTCGGGCGTCGATCCGGCAAAGATACCGGCCGTTACGTGCGAGCTGAGACGGCGGCCGAAGTATCCCCCGTCGATGGTATCCAGGCTGGCAGCCCAGGGCAGGTAGAAACGGCCGAAGCCGGCCACCCAGGCAGACTTTGGATTGTCGTAGTACAGGGTCAGATGGTAGGTCCGATTGATAAGGTCGTAGAGTGTCTGCTGCTCGGCCGTTCCGCCGGCGGTGGAGTTCATGCGTCCGCGCCAGAAGCCGGTGAGGTTCCAGTAGCTGCCGCCGATGCGCGTCATGTCCGCCCGAAGCACCAGGCCCTCCTGCGACGAGAACATCCCGGTGCCGCTGCGGTCGCGAAAGGCGTCGTACTCGAAGCCGATGCGCCCGCGGAGCCGGTTGATCTCGGGCAGCGGCGGATGTTCCACCTTGGCCCGGGCCTCTTCATCCAGCGGATCGCCCTCCGTGAAGCTCACCACCTGCGCATACTTTCGGGCGTGCGAAGACGACATCGACGCCTGCACCCCCTGCACGTCCTCGGGCGAAAGCTCCGCCACGTCGCCGACCTTTAACTGCCCGTTAGTGGACTTCACGTCGCATACGGCCGACGCTTCCGCCACGGCGGTCACTACCAGCTCGGCGACAGCGCCTTCCTCGCCCTTCCGGCGGACGGTCAGCTTCATCCCCTGCGCCAGTCCGGCACGGCTGCCGGCATCGAGGTACACGCTGCCTTCCGCCACGTACTTGAGCTGGAACGATGTCCGAACTTGCCCTTCCTTGGCACTGTCCTCCTCGGCGCGAAGAACGATGCAGCCCAAGGCGAGGGCACTCAGTAGCAGTCGCTTCATCAGTCTCCGCTCCCCTTGGGGTGACACGCGTAACAGTTGGTGCTGTTGTAGACGTAGCTCTTGACTCCCGAGTGTTCCGGGTTGGTTTGTGTCGCGGTGTGGCAGCCCGTGCACTGGAACACCGAATAGTCGCTGGAGTTGGTGTGGCAGTCGCTGCAGGGCCTGTTGGTGGCGCCGTTAGCGTGGTTCATCGGGAAATACGTGTGGTTGAACGTCGCGCCGGTCCAGGCGGTGGTGGTATGGCACGTCGCGCAGGTAGTGGGGAAGCCGGCGGCCGTGTGGTTCGGATTCGTGGTGCCGGTGTAATCCGCTGTGTGGCAAGAATAACAGTCGGTCGGCGTGGTCGTGAAATTCCCGTTGACATGGCAGGACGCGCAAGGCACGGTGAGGTGCGCTCCAGTCAGCGGGAACGGGAACGTGCTCGCAGCGTGGTTGAAGGTCGAGCTCGTGAAGTCGGTGGTGGTGTGGCACTGGGTGCAGTCCTGCGGATATCCGAGCGCCGCGTGGTTCGGGTTGGTGGCCCCGTTGTAGTCCGCCAGGTGGCAGGAGATGCAGGTGGTCGCAAGCCCCGCGAATACATTGTTGACGTGGCAAGTGGCGCAGGCGACGTTGACGTGCGCTCCGGTGAGCGGGAACGGCGTGTTGGCGTGGTTGAAGGTGGCGCCCGACCAATTCGTAGTGCTGTGGCAGAGGGAGCAGTCCTGGGGGAATCCGGCCGAGACGTGGTTCGGATTGGTGGTCCCGTTAAAATCCGTCTGGTGACACGAGTAGCAGGCGGTCGAAAGGCCCGCGAACACGTTGTTCACGTGGCACACGTTACAGTCGACGCTCACGTGGGCACCGGTGAGCGGGAACGGAGTCGTGGCGTGATTGAAGGTTGCGCCCAGCCAGTTCGTGGTGTTGTGGCAGGTATCGCAGGTCTGCGGGAACCCGGCCGCGGAATGGACCGGATCCGTGGTCCCCTGCCAGTCCTTCAGGTGGCAGGAAATGCAGGCCGTCGAGAGGCCCGCGAAGACGTTGTTCACGTGGCAGGTGGCGCAGGCGACGTTCACATGCGCGCCGGTCAGCGGGAACGGGGTGGTGTTGTGGTTGAAGGTCGCGCCGGTCCAATCGGTGGTGGTGTGGCACAGAGAGCAGTCCTGCGGGAACCCTGCCGTCACGTGGTTCGGGTTGGTGGTCCCAGTGAAGTCCTTCACGTGGCAGGAATAGCAGGCGGTCGAAAGCCCTGCGAACACGTTGTTCACGTGGCACAGGTTGCAGTCCAGGCTGACGTGGGCGCCGGTCAGCGGGAACGGGGTGGTGCTGTGGTTGAAAGTCGCCCCGAGCCAGTTCGTGGTGGTGTGGCAGGAGTCGCAGGTCTGCGGGAAGGCGGCCGCCGGGTGGTTCGGATCGGTAGTCCCGGTGTAGTCCTTGAGGTGGCAGGAGACGCAGGCCGTCGAAAGGCCCGCATACACGTTGTTCACGTGGCACACGTTGCAGTCCACGCTCACGTGCGCGCCCGTCAGCGGGAACTTGGTCTGGGTGGTGTGGTTGAAGGTCGCACCCAACCAGTTCGTGGTGCTGTGACAGGTGTCGCAGGTTTGCGGGAACGCGGCCGCGACGTGGTTCGGATCCGTGGCGCCCTGCCAATCCTTCAGGTGGCAGGAAATGCAGGCGGTCGAGAGACCGGCGAAGACGTTGTTCACGTGGCAGGTGGCGCAGGCCACGTTGACGTGCGCGCCAGTCAGCGGGAACGGGGTGGTGTTGTGGTTGAAAGTCGCTCCCAGCCAGTTCGTTGTGGTGTGGCACATCGAGCAATCCGTCGGGAACCCGCCCGCGATGTGATTCGGGTTGGTGGTCCCCTGCTCATCCTTGAGGTGGCAGGAGACGCAGGCTGTCGAGAGCCCCGCAAACACGTTGTTCACGTGACACACGTTGCAATCGACGCTGGTGTGCGCCCCCGTGAGCGGGAACTTGGTCTGGGTGGTGTGGTTGAAGGTGGCTCCCAGCCAGTTCGTAGTGGTGTGACAGGTGTCGCAGGTCTGCGGGAACGCCGCCGCGACGTGGTTCGGATCCGTGGCGCCCTGCCAGTCCTTCAGGTGGCAGGAAATGCAGGCTGTCGAGAGACCCGCAAAGACATTGTTCACGTGGCAGGTGCTGCAAGGCACGTTGATGTGCGCGCCGGTGAGCGGGAACTTGGTCTGCGTGGTGTGGTTGAAAGTCGCGCCCAACCAGTTGGTGGTGGTGTGGCAGATTGAGCAATCGGCCGGGAACCCCGCCGCTATGTGATTCGGGTCGGTGGTCCCCTGCTCATCCTTCAGGTGGCAGGAAACGCAAGCCGTCGAGAGACCCGCGAAGACGTTGTTCACGTGGCAGGTGGCACACTGTACGTTCACGTGCGCGCCGGTCAGCGGGAATGCCGTTTTGCTGTGGTCAAAAACCGCGCCCAACCAGCTTGTGGTGGTGTGGCAGACCTGGCAATCCGTGGGGAACCCGCCCGCAATGTGGTTCGGGTTGGTGGTACTCTGCTCGTCCTTCAGGTGGCAGGAGATGCACGTCATCGACAGGCCCGCGAACACGTTGTTCACGTGGCACTGGGCGCAGGGCACGTTGATGTGAGCGCCGGTCAACGGGAACTTCGTCTGCGTGGTGTGGTTGAACGTAGCGCCGGACCAGTTCAGGGTGCTGTGACAGATGGAGCAGTCCTGCGGGAACCCCGCCGCGATGTGGTTCGGGTCGGTGGTCCCCTGCTCGTCCTTCAGGTGGCATGAAATGCAGGCCGTCGAGAGACCGGCAAAGACGTTGTTCACGTGGCAGGTAGCGCAGGCTACATTGACGTGCGCGCCTGTCAGCGGGAACTGGGTCTTACTGTGGTCGAACACGGCGCCGGACCAGTCGACGGTGGTGTGGCAGATGGAGCAGTCCTGCGGGAACCCGGCCGACACGTGATTCGGATTGGTGGTCCCTTGCTCATCTTTCAGGTGGCAGGAAATGCAGGCCGTCGACAGGCCCGCGAACACGTTGTTCACGTGACAGGTGGCGCAGGCCACATTGATGTGCGCTCCGGTGAGCGGGAACTTCGTCTGGGTGGTGTGATTGAAACTCGCTCCGGACCAGTCCACCGTGGTGTGGCACATTGAGCAATCCTGCGGAAAGCCGGAGGTGATGTGGTTGGGGCTGGTGGTCCCCTGTTCGTCTTTCAGGTGGCAGGAAATGCAGGCCGTCGAAAGGCCTGCAAAGACGTTGTTCACATGGCAGGTGGCGCAGGCTACGTTGACGTGCGCGCCGGTCAGCGGAAACGACGTCTTGCTATGGTCGAAGCTCGCGTTCGTCCAGTCTGTCGTGTTGTGGCAGACCTGGCAATCCTGCGAGAAGTTCCCGGTCACGTGGTTCGGGTTGGTCGCGTTCTGGAAATCCGTCAGGTGGCAGGACACGCAGGCCATCGACAGACCCGCGAACACGTTGTTCACGTGGCAGGTATTGCAAGCCACATTCACGTGCGCCCCGGTCAGAGGGAACTTCGTCTGCGTGGTGTGGTTGAACACGGCACCCGACCAGTCCACGGTGGTGTGACAGATGGAGCAATCCTGCGGAAACCCGGCGGCCACGTGGTTCGGGTTCGTAGCTCCCTGCATGTCCTTCAGGTGACACGAGACGCAGGCCATCGACAGGCCGGCGAACACGTTGTTGACGTGGCACGCGTTGCAGGCGACGCGGAGGTGCGCTCCGGTCAGCGGGAACTTCGTCTGCGTGGTGTGGTTGAAGGAAGCGCCCGTCCAGTCCACCGTGGTGTGGCAGATGGAGCAGTCCTGCGGAAACCCGGCGGACACGTGGTTCGGGTTGGTGGTCCCTTGCTCGTCCTTCAGGTGGCAGGAGATACAGGCCGTCGAAAGCCCGACGAACTGATTGTTCACATGGCACACGTCGCAGGCCACGCTGACATGCGCGCCGGTGAGCGGGAACTTGGTGGTCGAGTGGTCGAACTTAGCGCCGGCCCAAGTCACGGTGGAATGGCAGGCCGCGCAGTCGGTCGAGAATCCGGATTGGACGTGGTCGGGATTCTTGGCACCGATGAAATCCTGGTTGTGACAGCCGATGCACGTCGCCGGCGTGCCCGCGAAGCGATTCCCAACGTGGCACGACACGCACGGGAGCGCCGCGTGCGCGCCTGTCAACGGGAAGCCGGTGGTGCTGTGGTCGAACGTCGCCGCCAGGAAGGTGTCGAAGTTGTGGCACGACTGACAGGCGGTGCTGAAGCCGGCGGCGGCGTGGGCGGGTTCCGTCGTGCGGTTGTAATCCCGCATGTGGCAGGACACGCAGGCGGTGCTCAATCCAGTGAACTGGCCCGATGCGGCGCCGGTGTGGCAGGCGTCGCACTCGACCATGGCGTGGGCGCCCAGCAGGGGGAAGCGGTTCAGGTGGTCGCGGATGTTCTGGACCGCCACGGTCCAGCCCTTGACCGTGTGGCACTGCGCGCAATCGGCACCGAACTGGCGGCGGTGAATGTCGGCGTGGCAATCCGCGCAACGCGTGCTGGTCTGCTTGAAGACAAGCTTGGTGTGGCACAGGGAGCACTTGACTCCTTCGTGCATGCCACGGAGCGGGTAGCTGGTCTGCGTGTTGTGATTGAACTCGGGGACCGCCCGCATCGTCTTCCAGTTCTTTTCCGTGTGGCAGCTCGAGCAAGGAATCGTGAGCGGCCCGTGCGGGCTATGCGTGGGCCCGCGCTCGAAGGTCTGAGCAACAAGCGCCGGCGACGCTGCGCTCAGCATCAGCAACACGAACGCGGCCAGAGGCGCGCGGTCGGCCGTCGCAACAGCCATGAATCTAGTTCCTGGCAATATTCGGTCCATGGCAACTCGTGCACTCACGCGGTGTGGGCTTATAGAAGACCACCTGTTTTCCCTTTAGCTCTCGCCGAGTAGTGTGGCAGAGCTTACACGCCACGTCGCTGTGGGCTCCGGCCAACTTGTAATCGGTGTCCCGGTCGTGATCGAAACTGGTCGGCGTCCACTTGTTGACGCCGTGGCAGCGGGCGCAGCCGCCGGATGCCTCGAAGGAAGTGAACTGCCCCCCATGCACGTCTTCGTGACACCCGCGGCAAGCCTGCGGGGCGCTGTTGTAGACCACGCTCTTGATGCCCAGGCCCGGGTTTGCCGGGCGGTGACAGTCCGCGCAGGCCACGCCGCGATGCGTCCCCGCCAGCTTGAACGAGGTTGTGGAATGGTCGAAGCGTGTAAGATCCTGCCAGGACCGCAGCGTATGGCAGGTCTCGCAACCTCCTGGAGCGGCGTCCTTCCGCAGGACCGTCATGCGCTCGCGGAACTGGCCTTGATGCGGATCCTGGTGGCAGGCCGTGCAGGCGTGGTCCTCATACCGGAATCGTCCGGCGGCCGGATGCCTGGCCCCGGCCTCATCATGACACTCGCCGCAAGGGACGGCCGTGTGAGAGCCCTGCAACGGATAGTTGGACTTCTGGTGTCGCGCCAGGGTGAAGGTGGAGGGACGGAATCCTCCTACCGTGTGGCACTCCTCGCACTTATTGAAGTACGGCGCGGCCTGGAACTGCGCGCGGTGGATGTCCTGGTGGCAGTCCGTGCAGCGCTCGAACGCAACCTTATACACCGTGTCGGCACCCTTGGGAATATGGCATTTCGCGCAAGCCACGGTGGCGTGGAGGCCGGCCAGCGGATAGCGCGACTCCGAGTGGCGCGCCGCTACGAAGGTCGTGGGCTTCCAGCCATCCGCTGTGTGACACCCGCCGCATTCGATACCACCGGCGCGGGCGAGAAATTGTCCGTGGTGCGGATCCTGGCTGTGGCAGGCGACACACTTATCGTGGGCCACCGGCTCCTTGTAGTTAGCGGAGTGATGACATTTGCCGCAGGGCACTTCGGCGTGCTTACCGTCGAGCGGGAACTTGGTCTTCGAATGGTCGAAATTCTCGGCCGTGCGCACCTGCTTCCAGGTCACGTCGTTGTGGCAGGACTCGCAGGCAGCCGCGAAGGCGCCACGGTGCGGGTCGCTGTGGCAGGGCGTGCAGGACGAGAATGCGATGCCGACGTACTTCACGAACGGCTTCGGCCCCTCCTCCTCCTTCGCATGGCACTTGCTGCACGCTACTTTCTCGTGCGCGCCCGTGAGCTGGAACTTGGCCTTGGCATGATCGAACTCCCCGGCCGGCTTCCACTTAACGTACCCGTGGCAGCGCTGGCAGTCGGGGAGTTGGCCCCGGTGTTCGTCAGGATGACAGGTCACGCAGGCCGCTGAAAGTCCCAGGTATGTGCGACGGATATCCTTCATGCGGATCTTGAGGCGCTCGGACGCGGGGATGTGCTCCGGCGAGTGGCATTTCTGGCAGGTCAAACCGCGATGGCCCCCTTCGAGGGGGTAGCCTGCCTGGCGATGATCAAACTGGTCCAGATCCACGTCCCACCGAATCGGCACAAACACCTCTCCGTTGTGTTCCGAGTGGCATTTCACGCAACTACTCTGGTCGCCGATCTGTTTCACCAGGGTCGCGTGATAGCCGCGCCGTTGAGCCAGCCGGGTCCGGATCTCCGTGTGACAGCCCAGGCAATTGAACTTTGTCTTTCCCGCCCCGATTACGTGGCAGGACGTGCAATGAGCTGGACCATCCAGGGAATGGTGTGCCTTTGAAAGCGGCCCTGGGGAGAACTGCGCGCAAGCCAAGCCGGCAACAAGCCCGCCCAGAACGGCCAGCCGCACCAGCGCCATCTGCTTCCGCACTCGCCTCCCCCATCTGAGTCATCACCCTACCCTTCACCCAGGACTGGCATCCGCTGATACCAAGTCCTCCCCACGAAGCACGTAAGAAGCCAACCTAGAACGACATAGTCTTCCGCCCGCAGCGCCAGGCTTTAGCCCTCAGGGACTCCCCCCACGATGTAATCTCGTAACCCGAACCGGTAAACTTTACTAGCCAACAAGGACTACTGCCACCCCTCAGCGAGCCTGCGCCATAAGCCGGTTCAGCGACTCTTTGGCCTTCTTCCCGCTCTCCGAATCGGGACTGGACTGGACCAGCCGCTGCCAGTACTGGCGCGCAAGATCGGCGTTCCCGAGGTTTGCATAGAGCGCGCCCAAGTTATAGAGCGCGTCGGCCTGGTCCGGCTGCTTGTCGAGGATCTTCCTGGTCTGTTCGAGGGCACCCCCAACGTCGCCGGTCTCGAAAAGAACCTTCCCCAACTCGAGTCGCGCGTCCGCGTTGTCGGGCTCTTGTTGGACGGCTTCGCGCAGATAACGCGCTGCGTCCTGAGGATGGCCCGATTCCTCCGAGAGTTGCGCCAGGCGGAACAGCACCGGGACGTGGCCGGGCTTACGCTTCAGCTCCTCCGCCAGCATCTTGGCTTCGTGGTCGTTCGGGACCGCGGGCTTGGCTGAGGCAACCGGCTTTGCGTTTGCCGACCTAAGCTTCGAGTGCGACACAGCGTTGGCGCCGAGATAGAACACCAGGACGCCGACCGACGCCGCCAAGACGATTCCCAGAACGCGAGCGGACCTCTGAGTCATAGTCGAGTACTAAATCCCGATTTCGAGCGACAAGCTAGCAGGTTGGATTCCAAACCACGGGAGGCGGCACGCCGGTGCGGCACCGCCAGCCCCTACGCCCAGCTCGCCGACGCAAGGGACACCCTTGCGGTGTCGCCGCCCCGAGCCCCCCGGGCGAGTAGCCTGAGCAGGGCCCCATGTCCCATCGATGAGTATTCGCCGCTTTGAAATCCTAGATGCCGGCGTTCAAAAGAGCGATTCATCGAATTCGGGAGCTTGCGGTGCGGCGCCCGACAAAGAGCGGCCCATGGTCAGCAAACATCGTCTTTGCGCTCGTGCAACGACACGCGCCACATCCGGTGGCACGCTGGTGAGTGAGGTCTCCCTCGGCCGTTGGGATAGGTGTCGCTAGCGTAGGGCAGAATATGTGTAAGCTGGCCGTCCTTCTTTTCCTTGCCGCGTCACTCGCCTCTCTCTCTCGCGCGGCGGACAGCGGGACCAGGCCCGAGGCGTGCCAGATTGCCCTGCTGCGCAACGGCTTCACGATTCAGTACGCGCGAAGCGAGATCGCGGGCCAAACCACGCGACTGTGGCTCTGCGCCGACGCAGGCTCCGGCTACTTAGAGGTCGGCAGCGGCGAAATCGTAGGCCATGAAGCGATGCCCAGCGCCGTTCCGCCCGCGCCGCTGGCCGAGAACAGTACGCCGAAGACGACGGCACGGGATCCGCTCGAGAAACTGATCGCCGGCGCGGCCTGGCGGCAGGGGCTCGATCCTGACTTCGTGGCTAGCGTGGTCAAGGCCGAGAGCGGCTTCGTTCCGACGGCCACCTCGCCCAAGGGCGCCCTCGGGCTTATGCAACTCATGCCGCGGACAGCAGCCACGCTCGGCGTGACGAACGTGTTTGACCCTGCTTCGAACCTGGAGGGTGGGACCAGATACCTGCGCCAGTTGCTGGACCGCTATGACGGCGATGCGGTGAAGGCGCTGGCAGCCTACAACGCGGGCCCGCAGCGCGTGGAGGAGTTCGGCGGGATTCCCCCCTTCCCCGAGACCTACGCTTACGTCGCGCGGATCATCAAGGATTACAACCGCAAGAAGCTCAGCCAATCGGCCGCAGGGCCCGCCGGCAAATAACGGCCCGGCAGCTCAGTGGGGGTTGGGTGCCATCGTCTGGGGCGACGCCTGGTGGTCCTGCTGGTTGATCTGCATCCTCTGCTGGTACATCTGCTGCAACGTCTGGGTGATGTTCTGCGAGTCCAGAGACGAAGGAACAGGTTGTGGCGCGATCTTCGCGCCATTGATCATCCCGGGCTGCTCCGATACGCTCGGCTGCCTGGATGGCGGCGGCTCCGCCGGCGGAGGCGGCGCCGATTGGTCGGGCTGGGTTGGAGCAGACTCTGCCACTATGCTCTCCGGCTGCGGGCTGTCGGGAGCCTGTGTTTCCTGCGGCTGCTGAGGCATTCCGCGCCGCGCGTAGGGGCTTCGAGCCACGCTTGCCATCTCATCGGTCCCGTTGGGCTTGGCACCTTTCTTGTCTCGCGCCATGACCAGAACACTCTGTAACTTCATCGGATCGGTGTCGGAGGCCTGGATCACGTAGTCGACGTTCGAATCACTCAGTAGCGACGCAAGAACCTCGCGTGCCGGTCCCGGTCCCAACTGAACGACCGCCATCCGTTCCTGGTTCGCGGCGGGCGGAATATCGATCGTCACGCCCGTGAGGGCGGCCACTTTCGTCAGAATGTCCGCGAGCGTCGAATCGGTCGCATCGATCTTGAGCTGTCCGCCAACGTAGGAGATCTTCGGGGGAGGGACTGGAGTTGCTGCTGGCTCAGGCGATTCGGCAGGCGTGGCCGGGGCCGGTTCCTGAGCAGCCGCTCCGACGCAAAGGAGGAGCGCAAGCGCACAGCCCGTCGCCGTCACGCCCCGGTGGCGGAACCTTGATCTCAACATCGTATCCTCGTTCGTTGCCGCATCCATTCTACCTGCCATGTCCGTTCACCTCGCCATCGCGATCGCCACGAAACAAATCACCGGCTCCCCGCTGTCGGCTGCAACTGCAGCGACTCGATACCCCTGGCCGCCTCGCTGTGCGCAAAGGAGCGCCCCCTCCAGACCAGGTAGATCGCCGGGTACACCAGCAACTCCAGAAGGAAGGAAGTGAAAATGCCGCCGACCATGGGCGCGGCAATCCGTTTCATGACGTCGGAACCGGCGCCGGTCGCCCACATGATGGGAAACAGGCCGATGCAGGTGGTGGCGAACGTCATGAACTTCGGCCGCAGGCGCTTTGCGGCGCCGTTGACGATGGCCTCGCGCAGATCGGCGAGGTTGTTCAGCCGGCCATCGCGCTTTGCTTCCTCATGAGCCAGGTCGAGATAGAGAAGCATGAAGACGCCCGTCTCGGCATCGATTCCCAGCAGGGCAATCAGCCCCACCCAGACGGCGACGCTCATGTTGTAGCCGGCGGCATACAAAAACCAGATTGCTCCGACGGCGGAGAAAGGTACGGCCAGCAAAACGATAGCCGTCTTGACCGCCGAACCGGTGTTGATGTACAGCAGAAGGCACACGAGCAGGAGCGTGACCGGCACCATCAGCTTCAGCCGCTCCTTCACGCGCTGCATGGCCTCGTACTGCCCGCTCCAGGCGACCGAATAGCCGGCCGGCAGCTTCAGGCGGTCGCGCAGCAGTTGATTCGCTTCGTTGATGTAGCTTTCCGGATCGCGGCCAACGATGTCGACGTAAACGTATCCCGTGGGCAGGCCGTTCTCATTGCGGATCATTCCCGGCCCGGTGGCGATGCCGATCTTTGCCAGATCGCTCAAAGGCAATTCCCGCCCCCCGCCCGCCGGAACCGGAATACGGCCGAGCGACGCCAGATCGCTGCGGAAATCGCGCAGGTAGCGGACATTCACCTGATAACGCTCCGGGCCCTGCACGACCGTGCTCACGTTGTCGCCGCCGATCGCATTCTCGACCACTCTCTGCGCATCCTCGACGCTGACACCGTAGCGCGCCAGTTGCTCCCGGTCCCATTGCAGGTCCAGGAAGTAGCCTTCGGCCGTACGCTCCGCCAGCACCGTGCGCGTCCCCCGGGCGGTCTTCAGCAGCGATTCGACTTCGGCGCCGATTTCCTGGATCTGCTGCAAATCCGCGCCCTGGATCTTGAGCCCGACCGGAGTCCGAATGCCGGTGGTCAGCATGTCGATGCGCCCACGGATGGGCATGGTCCAGGAGTTGCTGACGCCGGGAAGCTTCAGCGCGGCGTTCATCTGGCCGACCAGGTCCTCGGTGGAGAGCGTATCGGGAGTGACGTGACGGAAGACGCTCTTCGCCCACTCCGGCGCCCACGAGGAATACCAGGTATCTACGTGCCGCCATGCCGAGCGAGGCTTCAGGATGATTACCGTTTCGAGCATCGAGAGGGGAGCCGGATCGGTGGCCGTCTCCGCACGCCCCGCTTTGCCAAGCACGCTGGCCACTTCCGGGAACTGCCGAATCACGCGGTCGCTGACCTGGAGCAACTGCTCCGCCTGGCGTATGGAGATGCCAGGCAGGGTGGTGGGCATGTACAGGATCGAGCCTTCGTCGAGCGGGGGCATGGCCTCCGATCCCAAGTGCGTGAAGACCGGTATGGTGAGGAGCACCACGGCCACCGCCGCGCCGATGACGAGCCATTTCCAGCGCAGGGTCCATCGGACCACCGGTTCGTATACGCCGATCAGCCGACGGCTGAGGGGGTGGCGGTCTTCGGACTTGACCCGGCCCACCAGTACGGCATTCGCAACCCAGCATAGCCACCGCGGGCGGAAGTCGAAGCGCACGACGCGGGTCAGCAGCAAACGCAATGCGGGATCGACTGTGATCGCCAGGAGAGAGGCCACAAGCATGGTCAGCGTCTTGGTGTAAGCCAGGGGCCGGAACATCCGGCCTTCCTGATCCTGGAGCGTCAGCACCGGCAGGAAGGAGACGGCGATCACCATCAAAGAAAAGAACGTCGGCCCGGCCACTTCCTTGATCGCGGCAATCACGACCAGGCGGCAGTCGCCGACGCTACCCGCCTTTTGCCACTGCTCGAGTTTCTTGTGAGTCTGTTCGACCACCACGATCGAAGCGTCCACCAGTTCGCTGAACGCGATGGCCACTCCGGCCAGCGACATGATGTTCGCGCTGATGCCCATCATGTGGAAGGGGATGAACGCAAGCAGCACGGCGATCGGCATGGTCGCGATGGGGATGGCCGCGCTGGGAAAGTGCCACAGGAAAACCAGGATGATGAGCACGACCGTGATCACGACCTCGAGGATGGTGGTCTTCACGGTACCAATCGTGTTGTGGATCAGCTCCGAGCGGTCGTAGACCGTAACCAGCTTCACCCCGGCCGGAAATCCGGGCTCTACCTCTTTGATCTTCGCCTTCACCCGGTCGATCACGTCCAGCGCGTTCGCGCCGTTGCGCATGACGACGATCCCGGAGACGACCTCGCCCGTGCCATCCAGGTCCGCCACGCCGCGCCGCAGGTCGGGCCCCAGCACCACCTGGCCTACGTCTTTGATACGGATCTGGGAGCCGGTGTCGGTGACGCTCAGTGGGATGTTCTCGAAGTCCTCGAGCGAGCGGGCGTAGCCGCGGCCGCGAACCATGTACTCCGTACCGCCGAACTCGATCAGCCGTCCGCTGGATTCGTCGTTGCCGCTGCGTACCGCCTCGACCACGCGGCTCACCGGGATGCCGTACGCCCGCAGCCGGTTCGGGTCGAGGTTCACCTGGTATTGGCGGGTGTAGCCGCCGATGGGCGCAACCTCGGCCACGCCGGGCACCGCCCGCAGGTAATAGCGCAAATACCAGTCCTGATACGAGCGCAGGTCGGAGAGGCTGTGTTTGCCGGATTTATCCACCAGGGCGTACTGGTAGATCCACCCCAAAGCGGTGGCATCGGGGCCAAGCTCGGTCTTCACGCCTTCGGGCAACCGCGGAAGGACGCTGGAGAGGTACTCCATGATTCGCGAGCGCGCCCAGTACAGATCGGTTCCGTCCTCAAAGATGACGTAGACGTAGGAGTAGCCGAAATCGGAGAAGCCGCGCACCGTCTTCACGCGCGGCGCGCCGAGCATGGAGGTGACGATCGGATAGGTGACCTGGTCCTCGACGATGTCGGGACTGCGGTCCCAGCGCGAAAGGATGATGACCTGCGTGTCGCTGAGATCGGGCGTGGCATCGAGCGGCAGGCTCAGCATCGCCCAGTAGCCGCCGATCGAGAGAACGGCGACCACGGCAAGCACGGCTAGCTTGTGCTCGACCGAGAAATCGATGATCCGGTTAATCATCGTTGTGAAGTCCCCGGCGCCTCATGGCTGAGGCGGCGTGGTCGTTCTCAAACGTCATCTTACACTGTGCGGAACAGAAGTAGTAGGTAGTGCCGCGATGGGTGAGCGTGTTGCCCGCGGCCTCGGCCTTGGCAGGGTCCACCTGCATGCCGCAGTTGGGATCTTTCACTGTCTTTGCCGTGGCCACCTGCTGGGGCATGCCCATGGACTTGCCGTCGGTGGCAGGGCCAGAGGACGGAGCTTTCAACCGGCTCTCCGAATCCACCAGAAACGTGGCCGCCACAACCACGCGCTCGCCGGGCTTAACGCCGTGCCGGATCTCGACCTGCTCACCGAAACGCCATCCTGTTTCGACCTCGCGCGGCTCAAAGACGCCTTCGCCGTGCTCGACGTAGACGCGCGTGCGCGCCCCGGAATCCACCAGCGCGTCCAACGGCACCGTGACGGCGGGTTGCAGGCGGACCGGAAACGCGACGTCGACCAACATCTCGGGCCGCAGGAGGAAGGTCGGATTGTCGACTTCCAGGCGGAGTTTGACGGTCCCGCCGCCGGCCTCGGATTGCGGGAGGCTATCGGTAACGCGCGCGGACAACTGACGACCCTGCTCTCTCAAGGTGACCTGTGCCGCGGTACCGGGACGGAGATAGGGCGCCTCCTGTGCGTAAACCTCGGCGATCACCCACACCTTGCCCAGATCCGCGATGCGGTAGAACTCCGTGGCGTGCTCGAAGTGCTGTCCCGGGGAAATGTCCCGAGCGAGGATGAACCCGTCCGCCGGCGCGAAGACATCGACACTCGTGGGTAACTGGCGGGTATCGGCGATCTGCTTGATCTGTACGTCGTTCATGCCCAGGTTGCGCAGGCGATCGGAATAGCCCTGAAGACTGCTTACGCCCGGGGAATGCAATGGTCCGATTCCCATCCTGGCCCGTCGCGCCCGGCATTCGCTCGGTGGCGGCCAGGAAGCCGGAGGCCACGGACAAGAACTCGGGCGAATAGTAACTCGCCAGCTTCTGGTCCTTCTTGACCTGGGTTCCCACCGAATCGTCTTGGGTTTCCCGAATGAACCCGTCCACGCCCGAGTTGACCCTGTACACCCGGGTGTCCTCCGGAGCGACACGGCCCACGGCGCGGATGACACGAGTGGCGCCGCTTCTCTCGACGGGAGCGACCCGGATCCCCAGCAATCGCTGGGTGGGGCCATCGATGCCTACCGCTCCCGCAGGCAATTGTGCCAGGGGCGAAGATGACGCTCCACTCCCGGCGGCGTCGGCGTAGACCGGCTCAAGCTGCATGCCACAGTCGGGGGCAATGCCGGGCTTGTCGGATTTGTAGGACGGATGCATGGGGTCGACGTAGTAGAGCACGCGCCGCCCGGTCAGACTATCCGTCTGGGATTGGATATGGCGCCGGCCGAGTCCGTAGGACGCGGCCATTGCCGCAACCACCGCCACTGCAAGAACGATTCGCCGCATCTGGCTCGCCCCCTCCCCTTTTGTCTGGCCCGGATCAAAACCAAGCGCTGGTTGAAGGCATTTCAGGCCTTCTCCCATTGGATGACCGCGACAGCCGCACGGGTTCGGCGCCGTGGAGAGCCCTGTACGATTCGCGCGTATGACTCAATCCAATCATGACCGTGACCCAGAAGACGTGTCTTTGCGCACGCGCAAATTCTGCACGGCTAACAGGTGTCGGGCCGGATTCCATTGGGCTGAGGGGATCGAACGCCCGGCTAGCGCTAGCTCGCTTCGGATACCGCGCGCAACGACTCGATGTCGCAAATCGTGACGGCCTCACGGCGGGGCCTCACCATCCCTCGCGCCTCCCAGGCCGAGAGCAGCCGGCTGATAGTAAACAGCGTCGTGCCGGTCATCTGCGCCAACTCTTCGCGCGACAGGCCGATCTCGATCACGCCATTGACGGCCAGGCCTATCTTTTCATGCAGTCGCATGAGCTGACGGGCCACCCGGGGGCCTACTCTCTCGGTTGCCACTTCACGAAATCGCTGTTCGAGTTCCAACAGGTGCCCGTCGAGGATTCGGACCATGTTCTGGTGTAGAACCGGGAACCGGTCCACCAGCGCCTTGAAAGCGGCGGCATCCCAGACCAGCCCGCGGCACAACCGGAACGCTTCCGCAGTCGTGCGGTGCCTTCCAATGGTGAAGAGGTCACCGGCGCCAATGACGTCGCCAGTTGAGCCGAGCCGGAGGATCACCTCCGCTCCCCCCAGTCCAAGCTGTGTGATCTTTACGAAACCCGACGTGAGCAGTAAAACCTGCCGTACAGAGTCGCCCTCGAAATACAGCATCTCGCCGCGCGCAAACTCCTTGGCACGCGCGGCGGCCGAGATCGCTGCATAGTCGCCGCCGGAAATGCCAGAGAACAGCGGAGGACGAGCCGATGCGGCGCCATTCGTGTGATCCCCGCCATTGCGGTACACAATGGTCGGACGATCCGCGCCATCAGGCCGAGAACGGAAGGGGCCATCTTCAAGCCGCGGACTGTTTGCATATCCCGCCATAGCTATCATCACCCTCGTGCGGCCCGCCGCTCTATCATCTACGCTTCGTCAAACTGACCCCTGAGCCGAACAGGTCGCACACGCCGCCGCACAAGGGTGGCCTGGCCACGTCGACTGCGGTGACGGGGTAACGCTCAGCTTGCCAAGCGTCACTCAATCCCAGTATTTTTTGGGGTCTTAACGATTTTTAACACAGGTTACGTTGCGATGCAAGTACTTTTTTTAAGGTTAGGCGGTAAGGGGGTAGAGTACTAGCCCCTACCAACGATCCGCGGTACGAGATCCAGGGCACCGGCTCATCACGGAGCCACGGGCTTCGTTTGCGGATTGGGCTGCGCGGGCGCCGCCGGGCGCAACTGCCCGGGCCCACCGGGGGCTTGCGTCTGAGGCGCGGCCTGGGCCGTGGCAGCCGCCGGAGCGGGCTCCTTGCGGCGCAGTTCGATCGAGCTGCCGGTGCCGATCGAGATGGCCCGGGCGCTCTCCTCATTCACCACGATCGACCGTATGATGTGCGGCGTGATGGCGAACACGATTTCGTTTTCCGTGCGCTCTTTGTTTTCTTGGCCAAACAAGTATCTGAGCAGAGGGAGCTTGCTGATCCAGGGATAGCCGCTCAAGGACTGGGTTTCCGTGTCCTCCAGAATGCCCCCCAGCAGGTTGACCTCGCCATCGGCCAGGCGGCACTCGTGCTCGATCCGGCGCTGGCCTATGGTCGGCTGCGTGATCCCACCTATGTTCTGTTCTCCGGTCACCGAGGATATCTCGAGGGCCATCTTGAGGGTGACTTCGTGCTCGTGGATGTGCGGCGTGATGTCAATGTTTACGCCGACGTCCAGATACTGGAACTGAGTGCTGACCAGCGGACTGATGCTGCCGGCGCCGACAGTCCCGGCCGCGAACGAGCCAGTGGCAATCGGAACGCGGTCGCCTATCCGGAGCGTCGCCTTTTCGTCATTCAGAGCGCGAATCTCGGGGCTTTGCAGGATCTTGGTATTGCTGTCGCTCGCCAGCGCCGTGAACGAGCCTCCGGGCACGCTCATCGCGAAACTGCCGATGCTCACCGTGTATCCGCCGCCGCTGCCGTTGTTCGCGGCTGCCGCGGAAGTGCCCGGCAGGTAGCCCATGCTGAAGGAGGTAGGCACGCTGGTCCCGATGTTGCGAATCTTGTCGCGGCTTACCTCCATCACAGTGATATCGATCACCACCTCGGACTTGGGCTGGTCGACCTCGGCCAACAGCCTCTCGGCGAGGACCATCTGGTCCGGCGTGGCGCGTATAATCAGTGCGTCCTGTTCCTGAAGGAGCTGAACCCGGCTGACATCGAGCATCTGGCGCACCACGTTGGCCGCCTCCGTGAGCTCGGCCGGGGTGGAGAGATTCCGAAGGTAGAACGTCCTCATGACGTTCTGCTCCAGCTCTTTGCGCTTCCCTGCCGAGTCGGCGGCGACAAAAATCGTGTTCGCCGATACGGGACGCCAAAACGTTTTCGACTGGAGGCGAACCATGTCCAACGCCTCCGCCAGCGTCACGTCGTTGAGCTCGACCGTCATTTTCTGGGGCCGGTAGTCCGGGTCGATGAGCACGTTGAGTCCCGCCAACTTGCAGATGGTCTTGTAGGCCACGTCCGCGTTGGCGGTCATGCGCAAGGTGATAGGAGCTTTGGAGAGAGGGCGCAGATCCAGCGAGCCGGCAAGCTCTTCGCCCGGCTTCAGCAACGGCTCGGTCTTCGGCGCGGACCGCTGCAGCTCCTGCCTGCGGAGCATGTCGGCCGTACGCCGCAACTCCTGCTGTGCGATGAAGCTCGTGGTGTCGATCTCAATCGCGCGCTGGAATTCCGCCAACGCCTCGGTGAGGGAACCCGTGCTGCGCAGGATCTGGCCCGTGTGGACGTGCTCCTGGGCGACGTTGAAGCGCATGTGCAGAAAGGCGGCCATGTACTTGGCATTGCCCGGAGTAAGCGTGTGCGCTTCCTTGTAAAACCCGTAGGCGGCCTCGTAGTTCTGCTGGCGCTGCGCCTTGACGCCCTTGTTGTAAGCGCTCTGGCCCTTGTCCGCGTAAGCGGGCACACTCAGCGCAACCACGATGATCGACAGAATCCCCAGCGTTTGCAACTTTACCATAGCCCTTGTCTCTATTGAGCCGGTTTCGTTTGTCAGACAGCACTTCATCGTCAGAGCACACCCAGCGCTTGATGAAGGTCTGTATATATTATTGCCGCAGTGCCCGCACATTTGTTTGCGCTGGAGCAAAGACAACCCGCGCAAAATGGGGCGTCCTAAGGAGATCAAGGGTTTAGCCCGGGGAATTTTCCTTGTCAGGCGAAGTCGGCCGCACCGCCGGCCCGATCTTCTTCAAGCCGTGCCCCGACCAGCGAGTGCCAACGCTCGCGCCACGCCGCGGGTGGTATTGTGGTTTTCTCCCATGGCAGAAACGGATCAGCAACAATTCGCGGCGGACTTCCTGAAAGCGGTCGATCGGTTCAACCAGCGCGCGCGGTCGCTGGGGTTTGAGGACATTGACAAGTACTACTGGTATCACACCATCGACCTGCCTCACGGGCTGGTCACGCCGGGATTGTACGATTTCCGCGGGACGGTCCAGGCTTTTCGGTTTCCCGAGGACATGCAAGGGGTGACGGTCCTCGATGTCGGTTCCGCCACGGGCTTCTTCGCCTTCGAGTTCGAGCGGCGCGGCGCCCGGGTCGTTTCCGTGGAACTCCCCTCCCTCGACGCGCTTGATCGTTTCCCGGGGCAGAGCCCGGAGCAGGCGATCGGCAAGATCGGACAGATGATCGCCCCCCGGAACGTGACCAGCCTGGACGGGTACGTCAAGCCGTACACGGCCGAGGAGCTGTATTTCTACCTTCTGAAGGGTCCGTTCGAGTTCTGCCGGGGCCTGCTCGGCTCGAAGGTCGAGCGTTGCTATGCCAGCGTTTACGACCTCTCGCCCGCGCTCGCCGGCGCCGCGGGCTTCGACTACGTGTTCATGGGCGACATCCTCGTGCACACGCTGAACCCCCTCCAGGCCCTGGCCGCGGTGGCGCCGCTGTGCCGGAACACGCTGATCCTTTCGCAGGTGATGCCCGAGTGCGCCGATGGGAAACCCGCGATGCTGTATGTGGGAGGGGACGAGCCGGCCTCGGACGAGGTTTCCTGGTGGTGGCCTAATCAACCCTGCCTGGTGCAGTTGCTGAAGAAGTTGGGCTTTCGCCACGTGTTCGAGGCGGGCACCAATTCGGGCTGTCTGCGACCTTCTGGGTTCGCTTTCGAACGCCCGATCCTGCACGCCGTGAGATAGGGGTTCGCGCTATGCCGCGCAATTACGACGCCGTCATCGTTGGAGCTGGACATAACGGCCTGGTGTCGGCCGCGTATCTGGCGCGGGCTGGCCGAACAGTGCTGGTACTGGAGCAGCGGGAGATCGTGGGAGGATGCGCGGTCACGGAGGAGGTCTGGCCCGGCTACCGCGTGTCCACAGGGGCCTATCTGGTCAGCCTGATGCAGGAGCGCATCGTCCGCGAGTTGGACCTGCCGCGCTACGGCTACCAGGTGGACGCCAAGGACCCCGCCTTCTTCTCCGCTTTTCCCGACGGCCGCCACTTCTTCATGTGGCAGGACCGCGCCAAGACGCTCGAGGAGATCCGCAAGTTCTCCGCTCGCGACGCCGACGCCTATCCCGCCTACGAGGACCATATCGAGCGGCTGGCGCGCGCGGTCGAGGCACTGCTCCTGACCACGCCGCCCCGGTTTCCGCCGGCCGGCGCGCTCGATCTGATCGAGTACCTGAAGCTGGCCGCGCGGATCTACGGCCTGGCTCGCCGCGACCTGGTGGCGCTGGTGAAGATCTTCACCCAGAGCGCCGCCGACTTCCTTGACGAATGGTTCGAATCGAATGAGCTGAAGGTGACGCTAGCCACCGACGGCGTCATCGGCGCGAACGGTGGGCCGCGCTCGCCCGGCACCGCCTACATCCTGCTGCACCACTGCATGGGAGGCGTGGCCGGCCATCGCGGACTGTGGGGCTTCGTGCGCGGCGGAATGGGCACGGTCAGCGAGGCCATCGCGGCCGCTGCGCGCGCGGCAGGCGCCGAAATCCGCACCAATGCCGGCGTCGAGAGGATCGACATACGCGAGGGCCGTGCGCGCGGTGTGGTGCTCGCGGGCGGCGAGCGGATCGAAGCCTCGCTGGTGATTTCGAATCTCGACCCGCGGCGCACTTTTCTTGGCCTGGTGGGCGAGACGGAACTCGATCCGGATTTCGTGAAGGCCATCCGGCACTACCGCTCCGAAGGCACCTCGCTGAAGATGAACCTGGCTCTCTCCGGGCTTCCGGAGTTCCGCGCCCTGCCCGGAGCGCCGGGACCGCAGCACCGCGCCACCATGCACATCTGCCCCTCGATCGAGTATGTGGAGCGCGCCTGGGACGACGCCAAATACGGCCGGCCTTCCGAGCGCCCGCTGCTCGAACTGACGGTCCCAACCATGTACGACCCGTCGCTCGCGCCGCCCGGCAAGCACATCCTGGGCGTGTTCCTACAGTACGCGCCCTACACGCTGCGCGAGGGCACTTGGGACGAGTTGCGGGAGCCCTACGGGCGGCACGTGATCGATCTGATCGCCGAGTACGCGCCCAACATCCACTCGATTGTGGACCAGGTGCAGGTGCTGACGCCGCTCGATCTGGAGCGCCGGTTCGGGCTGACCGGCGGCAACATCTTCCACGGCGAGATGAGCCTGGACCAGATGTTCGTCATGCGCCCGCTAGCGGGATGGGCGCGCTACCGCACGCCGATCCGCGGCCTTTATCTATGCGGCTCCGGGACGCACCCCGGCGGCGGCGTTATGGGCGCGCCGGGCTACAACGCGGCGCGCGAGATCCTGAAGGACTAGTATCCGAAGATCGCGGCCCAGGCCATGCCGATGAGCACGACGACGGCCCACGGGATCAACACGCCCGTGAGCGCGCTCTTAAACGGCTTGCGGGTGACGGCCGCCATTCCGGCCGCCAGCAGGAGCAGGACCCAGATCGTGAACACATCGATGCTCGTGAAGAGGCTGTGAAGCCAGGCCGGCACCGAGTGCGGGTCGACGTAGAAGCCCAGGTTGTAGCCTGCCGGGTTCTTCAAGTCGAAGTCCGTCGGGTCCTTGAGGAACATCACCGCGACCGCCCCAGCCGTAGCCAGCACGCGCGGTAGAGACGCGTAGGCCGCCACCGCCAGCGCTTGCCGGAACTGCGCCTTGGCGCCGAACATATTGTTGAACACAAAGAGCAGCACGCCCGCCGTGATCAACATCAGGACCGGGGTTATGATGACCGGTATCGCCGTTCCGAACGCCGGCGCGAACTTGAGTTGCATCTCGATAGCGCGCTCGCGATCCTCAGGGGACATGTTCTGCGCTCTCGACGAGTTCTCGAACTGTTGGCGCAGAAAGTGCTCCCATCCGACGTGGCTGGAGAAGGCGAGCAGGTACCCCAGGACGCACAGCGTGACCAGGACCATGGGAACCCAGAAGCTCGGGCGCGCGGCGATGTCCGCGAAAGCCGGTTTGGGGTCGACGATAACGTTGACGAGGCGGCCCGCCTCACTCATAGGCTGGGCCGGAACTGGAGCGGCGGCATCCGGGCTGGTAGGCATAGATGCCGCCATTATACGCGGAGGCCCGGCGCCTCGGAAAGCAGGAATTGTGGGGGCAGGCGTCCACACCTGGGCGGGGCGGGCTACAGACCCGCTTTGGCTTCCAGGCTGCGCCACAGATACCAGGACGCCACGGTGCGATACGGATGCCACCGGCGCGCCATCTCGTCCACTTCGCTGGGCGTCGGCATCTCGTCCAGGCCGTAGACGTTGCGGACGGCGACGCGGATCCCCAGATCGCCGGAAGGCATCACGTCGTGACGCCCCAGAGCGAAGATTAGGAACATGTGTACGGTCCAGGGCCCGATGCCTTTGAGCGCGGTGAGCCGGGCGTGGACCTGCTCGTCGGAGACCGCCGTGAGCGAGGCCAGGTCCAGTTTGCCCGAAACCAATTGGCGGGCCAGTTCGCGAATATACAGGGTTTTCGCCTTGGAAAGCCCGATCGCCCGCATCTTCGCGGGGCGGAGCCGCAACACCGCTTCGGGCGTCAGCCGCCCGTTCCCGGCCGCGGCAACCAGGCGCTTGAAAATGACCTCGGCTACCTTTCCGCTGAGCTGCTGGAGGACAATGGCCTTGACGAGCGCTTCGTAGCTGGGCTCCAGAAGCTCGATCAAATAGGGCCCGGTCTGGTCGATGATACGCCCCAGGACGGGATCGGAAGCCTTCAGATGGTCCAAAGCTTGCTGCATAGCCGAAACAGAAACGGCGGGGCGCGCATCTAGTAGTATGCCATTTCGACAGAGGGAGCTTATGCGTCTGTTCGCACTGTTTGCCTTGGCCGCCGTTGCAGGGTTTGCCCAGCAGCCTGCTACGCAGCCCCCCAATGGAGGCTGGAGGCGCGTGGATTCGCCGCCCCAGCAGCCGGTCGCCCCGGCCAAGGATGCCGCACCCGCCCCAACGCCCCAGGAGCCGGAGCCGACTTTCAAGGGCGGAGTCGACGTGGTCAGCGTGTTTTGCACGGTGCGGACCAAGCAAGGCGGTCTGGTGGGATCTCTCACGAAGGACGACTTCCAGATCAGCGAAGACGGCAAGCCGCAAGAGATCAAGTACTTCACGCGCGAGACCGACCTGCCGCTGACGATCGGCCTGCTGATCGACGTGAGCCGGAGCCAGTCGCGTCTG
>Ga0265314_10001691_pt1 | contig 24008 bp, 33 predicted proteins | sample 4126metaG_FD_203106 | JGI IMG/M metagenome (GOLD analysis project Ga0265314, IMG submission 203106) | Rhizosphere microbial communities from Carex aquatilis grown in University of Washington, Seatle, WA, United States - 4-1-26 metaG | ecosystem: Host-associated > Plants > Roots > Rhizosphere >... | reverse complement strand
GTGAAGACCCGGCGCGTGGGCGGCGCCAACTACCAGGTGCCGATCGAGGTGAATCCGGATAGGAGAACTTCGCTGGCAATTCGCTGGCTGCTCACCTACGGGCGTTCTCGCGGCGAGAAGGGCATGATGGACAAGCTGTCCAATGAGCTGCTGGATGCAGCCAACGGCCGTGGCGGCGCGATGAAGAAGAAGGAAGACGTGCACCGCATGGCGGAAGCCAACCGGGCGTTCGCGCACTATCGGTGGTAAGGACTAAGCCGCTGGCTACTGGCTTTTAGCTATTAGCAGTTACGGCGGCAACTGGAATCGGGGACTGCAGCAATGGTCCCAGGGAACGAGCTAGATGCTAGTAGTTAGCAGCTGGAAACTAACCGCGGACAATCCCCGTCCGCAAGGATTGAGTTAACGTGGCACGCACTATACCTCTGAATCGTTGCCGGAATATCGGCATCATGGCGCACATCGACGCCGGAAAGACGACAGCGACAGAGCGCATCCTGTTCTACACGGGCATCACGCACCGCATCGGCGAAGTGCATGAGGGCACCGCGACCATGGATTACATGGAGCAGGAGCAGGAGCGCGGCATCACCATCACGTCGGCGGCGACGACGTGCATGTGGAAGGATTACCGCATCAACATCATCGACACGCCCGGGCACGTGGACTTCACCGCTGAGGTGGAGCGGTCCCTTCGCGTTCTGGACGGCGCGGTGGCGCTGTTCGATTCAGTTTCAGGCGTGCAGCCACAGACAGAAACCGTGTGGCGGCAGGGCGATAAGTACAAAGTCCCGCGCATTTGCTTCGTCAACAAGATGGACAAGAATGGCGCCGACTTCGAGCATGTGATCGACACCATCCGCAAACGGCTTGGCGCACGGCCGGTCGCGCTGCAGATCCCCATCGGCGCCGAGGCGAAATTCAAGGGCGTCATCGACCTGATCGAAATGAAAGCCGTCCTCTGGCATGACGAGACGATGGGCGCCGAGTTTTCGGTTGAGGAAGTTCCGGCCGACCTGAGGAAGAAGGCCGAGGCCTTCCGCCTGCAACTCATTGAAGTCATCGCTGAGACCGATGACGTGCTGCTGGAGAAGTTCCTCGAAGGCGAGACACCGACAATTGCGGAACTCAAGGCCGGCATCCGCCAGGCGACGATCGATCTGAAGGTTTTTCCGGTGATTTGCGGCTCGGCATTCAAGAACAAGGGAATTCAGACTCTGCTGGATGCGGTGGTGGATTATCTTCCCAGCCCGCTGGACAAGCCGCCGGTGGAAGGCATCAATCCTCACCATCCCGACCACAAAGAGACGCGCAAGGTTGAAGACAGCGAGCCGATGTCGGCGCTGGTTTTCAAGCTGATCAACGATCCCTTCGGCAAGCTCTCATTTATCCGCGTCTATTCGGGCTCTCTGAAGACCGGCGACTCCGTGTTGAACCCGCGCACGGGCAGGACCGAACGCATCGGCCGCCTGGTGATGATGCACGCCAACAAGCGCGAGGACATTAATGAAGTTCTCGCCGGCGATATCTGCGCATGCGTCGGTATTAAAGATCTGAAGACCGGCGACACGCTGTGTGATCCGCACCATGCGATAGCTTTGGGCGCCATCACTTTCCCCGAGCCGGTGATCTCGGTGGCCATCGAGCCCAAGACCAAGGCCGACCAGGAAAAGATGGCGATTGCTCTGTCGCGCCTGGCCGATGAGGATCCCACGTTCAAGGTGCGCACCGATGAAGACTCGGGGCAGACGATTATCAGCGGCATGGGCGAGCTCCATCTCGAAATCCTTGTGGATCGCATGAAGCGCGAGCACAAGGTTGAGGCCAACGTGGGTGAGCCCAAGGTGGCGTTTCGCGAGACCATCCGCAAGGCAGCCGAGGCGGAAGGCAAGTACATTCGCCAGACCGGCGGTTCCGGCAACTACGGACATTGCAAGCTGCGCGTGGAGCCGAACACTCCGGGCGCGGGCTACGAGTTTGTCAACGACATCAAGGGCGGCTCGGTGCCAAAGGAATATATCAAGCCGATCGACCAGGGCGTCCGGGGCGCGATGGAGCTTGGCATTCTGGCCGGCTACCCGGTGGTCGATGTCAAGGTAAGTCTGTACGACGGCAGTTACCACGAAGTGGATTCGAATGAGATGGCATTCAAGTTTGCCGGATCGATCGCGTTCAAGGAAGCGGCCAGGAAAGCGTCGCCGGTGCTGCTGGAGCCAGTGATGGCGGTGGAAGTTACGGTGCCCGAGGAGTACATGGGCGTGATTATCGGCGACATCAATTCGCGCCGCGGCCGGATCGAAGGCATGGAACACGCGGCCGGCTCGCAGGTGATCAAGGCGATTGTGCCGCTCAAGGAGATGTTCGGGTACGTGAACGAAATCCGGTCGAGCACGCAGGGCCGGGCGTCGTACTCAATGCAGTTTGCGCGTTACGAAGAGGCGCCGCGGATGATCGCGGACGAAATCATCGGCCGGGCGCAGGGGAAGTGAGTCGGAAGCTGACAGCCAAAAGCTGAAAGCGGACAGTTTGGGTGCATTGACTGTCAACTGTTAGCCGTCAACTGCTAGCTGGTTTTTTGGGGCTGGAGCCGGAACGCCGGCGCCCCACGCATGAAACGGGAAGTACGAGCTACGAAAGGGATTCAGGACTTTTATGGCGAAGGAAAAATTTGATCGTTCGAAGCCGCACGTGAATGTGGGTACGATTGGGCACATCGATCATGGCAAGACGACCCTTACGGCGGCGATCACCAAGGTGCTTCAGAAGCACAACCCGAAGATTGTGTTCCGGTCGTTCGATTCGATCGACAACGCACCGGAAGAGCGGGAGCGCGGCATCACCATTGCGACGGCGCACGTGGAGTACGAGACGGCCAACCGTCACTATGCGCACGTGGACTGCCCCGGCCACGCCGACTACATCAAGAACATGATTACGGGCGCGGCGCAGATGGACGGCGCCATCCTGGTGGTGGCGGCGACCGACGGGCCGATGCCGCAGACCAAGGAGCATGTGCTGCTGGCGCGGCAGGTGGGCGTGCCCTCGGTGCTGGTGTTTCTGAATAAGTGCGACGCGGTGGAAGACGAGGAACTGATCGAACTGGTGGAGTTGGAAGTGCGCGAACTGCTGGCCAAGTACCAGTTTCCAGATGACGCGCCAGTGATCCGCGGCTCGGCGCTGGGCGCGCTGAACGGCGAGGCCAAGTGGGAGGCGAAGATCGACGAGCTGATGGCGGCGGTGGACAGTTATGTGCCGCGTCCGGATCGCGCCGTGGATATGCCCTTCCTGATGCCGATTGAAGATATTTTCTCGATCTCGGGGCGCGGCACGGTGGTGACGGGCCGGATCGAGCGCGGCAAGGTGAAGGTGGGCGAGAACGTGGAGATCGTGGGTTTCCGCGAGACGCGCACCACGGTTTGCACGGGCGTGGAGATGTTCAAGAAGCAGCTGGACGAAGGCATGGCGGGCGACAATGCGGGCATTCTGCTGCGCGGCACTGCCAAGGAAGATGTGGAGCGCGGGATGGTGCTGGCCAAGCCGGGATCGATTACGCCGCACACCACGTTCAAGGGCACTGTATACGTGTTGAGCAAGGAAGAAGGCGGGCGGCACACGCCGTTCTTCAAGGGCTACCGGCCGCAGTTCTACTTCCGGACGACCGATGTGACCGGTGTGGCGGAGCTTCCGGAGGGCACGGAGATGGTGATGCCGGGCGACAATGTGGAGCTGACGGTGGAGCTGATTACGCCGGTGGCAATGGAGAAGGGCCTCAGGTTCGCCATCCGCGAAGGCGGACGCACGGTGGGCGCGGGCACGATCTCGGAGATTATCAAGTAGGAGTTGACAACAGACAGCGGACAGTTAAAGAGCACGAACTGTTGGCTGTCGGCTGTGAGCTTGGAAGGCAGAGCCATGGTAGGACAGAGAATTCGCATCCGGCTTAAGGCATACGACTATCGTGTGCTCGACACATCGACGGGCGAGATTGTGGATACGGCCAAGCGCACCGGGGCCACGGTCGCGGGTCCGATTCCGCTTCCCACGATCAAGAACAAGTATTGCGTGCTGCGTTCGCCGCACGTTGACAAGAAGTCGCGCGAGGCATTTGAGATTCGCACCCACAAGCGGCTGATCGACATCCTCGAGCCCACGCAGCAGACGGTGGACGCGCTGATGAAACTCGATCTGCCCGCGGGCGTGGACGTGGAGATCAAGGCGTTTGAGAAGTAGCTGGCAGCTAAAAGCTGGTAGTGGGCAGTCAAAGACCAGACGAGCGCGAAGCTGTTAGCTGCAAGCTGTCAGCTGTTAGCTCCGAGGAGATTCCGGCAGTGCGGCGCACTTGGCTCCGCATGATGAGGTGAGGACGACATGGCAGTTACAGGGATTCTAGGCAAGAAAATCGGAATGACGCAGGTTTTCGACGAAAAGGGCGACGTGCACCCGATCACGGTGTTGCAGGCCGGCCCCTGCGTGGTGACGCAGTTGAAGACCATGGCCAAGGATGGCTACGAGGCTGCGCAGATCGGGCTGGTGGAGTTTGTAAAGGCTTCGCGCATTACCAAGCCGCAGGCAGGTCACCTGGCCAAGACCGAGGCGCCGCCTGTGAAGTTCCAGCGCGAGGTGGTCATTGAAGTGGCCGCGGAAGGGACAGACGGCACCAAGGCAGGCGATCGCGTGCTGGTGGACATTTTCTCCGACGCGAAGTTTGTGGATGTTGTAGGCACGTCCAAGGGGCGCGGATTCGCCGGCGTTGTCCGGCGGCATAACTTCGGCGGCGGACCCGCGTCGCACGGGCACATGTTTCAGGTGCAGGGTTCGATCGGGGCGTCCAGCTTCCCGTCGCGCGTATTCCCCGGGCAGAGGATGCCGGGACACATGGGGCAGGACCGGGTGACGGTGCGCAATCTGCGTATTCGTGGAATCGACCTGGACGAGAACCTGCTGATGGTGGAAGGCGCGGTGCCGGGACCGAGGGACGGCTATGTGATGATCACCAAGTCAAAGGCTCCGCCGCGCGAGCGCCGCGGATTTGCGGGATTAGGCACAGTGGATCCGCTGAAGGCTTCAAAGAAGGCGATGGCGAAGAGGAAGTAACGAGCCGGCAGCCAGTAGCCGGTAGCCAGCAGCAAAGACGCTGGCGTAAGTGGGATTGGATCACTGAAGAGGCAGGAAGCTACGAGCTACAGGCTACGGGCTACTGGCTTGGGAAGAAGACGATGGCAAACGTTGATGTATTGAACTTGAACGGAGACAAGGTGGGCTCGCTGGATCTGGCCGACGCAGTGTTTGCGCCGGATACGGTGAACGAGGCCCTGTTGTGGGAGGCGGTGAAGCACTACCGCGCCTCGCTGCGCCAGGGCACGCATGCCACCAAGAATCGCAAGCTGGTGGCCGGCTCCGGCAAAAAGCTGTGGAAGCAGAAGGGCACGGGCCGGGCGCGAGTCGGCTCGGTGCGCTCTCCTCTCTGGCGGCACGGCGGCACGGTGCATGGACCGCAGCCGCGGAGCTACGACTATGCTTTCCCGCGCAAAAAGCTGCTGGGCGCGCTGCGCTCGGCGCTGGCAGCCAAGCTGGCTGATGGCAAGCTGACAGTGGTGGATTCGCTGGAAATTGCGGAAGGGAAAGCCAAGCTCTACCGCAACGCGCTGAGCAAGCTGGGCGTGACGCGCACCGTTCTGCTGGTGGAGTTCAGCAAGGCGGCTGCCGAGAACCTGCGGCACGTCGTTCTCGGAACGCGGAACCTGAAGGGCGTGGAACTGGTGCTGAACAACGAAGTGCACCCTTACGATCTGCTGCGTTACGAAATGGCCATCTTCTCCCGGGCTGCGATCGAACAGCTCACAGAAGGACTGGCGAAATCGGTGTCGAAGCGCAAGCTGGCACAGACGGAGGCCGCGTAATGCCGACCCTGTATACGACGATTCGACGGCCGCTGATCACGGAAAAAGGCTTGGCGGTAAAGGAAACCGAAGGGACGCTGGTGTTCGATGTCGCTCCCGACGCCTCCAAGACAGAAGTGAAGCAAGCGGTGGAAGCACTGTTCAAAGTAAAAGTGGCTGCGGTGCGGACCCAGAACGTGGCGGGCAAAGAGCGCCGCCGCGGCAAATACACGGGCTTTCGGCCCGACTGGAAGAAGGCATACGTCCGGCTGAAGGCGGGCGAAAAGATGCCGGAGTACGTGAGCAACCTGTAAACGATAAGTTCACAGTTCGTAGTTCACAGTGGGGACGATTCGGACGAACGAAACTGAGAACTACGAACTAAGAACTGTGAACTGTAGGAAAAGACAATGGCGATCAAGACATACAGACCGATAACGCCGAGCTTGCGGTTCAAGAGCACGCAGGTAAACGACGACATCACGACGTCGAGCCCGCACAAGCCGCTACTGACCACGCGCAAGCGAACAGGCGGCCGCCGCAACGCAGGCGATTTAACCGTCCGGCATCACGGCGGCGGGCACAAGCAGAAGATCCGGCTGATCGATTTCAAGCGCGACAAGGCTGGGGTTCCGGGGAAGGTGGCGACCATCGAGTACGACCCCAACCGGTCGGCTCGCATCGCGCTGGTGCATTACGCCGACGGCGAGAAGCGCTACATCCTGCAGCCGGTGGGATTGCAGGTGGGAGCGACGGTAACCTCCGGCGCAGATGCAGACATCCTGGTGGGGAACGCGCTGCCGCTCAAGAATATTCCCGCCGGCACCACGGTGCATGCCATCGAGCTGCGGCCGGGCAAGGGCGCGCAGATGGCGCGGTCTGCCGGCGCGCAGGCACAGCTTGTGGCCAAGGAAGGCGATTACGCGCTGCTCAAGCTGCCTTCAGGCGAGACCCGCAAGGTGCTGGTGGAGTGCATGGCCACCATCGGCCAGGTGGGCAACACCGATCACGAGAACGTTTCCATCGGCAAAGCGGGGCGCACGCGCTGGTTGGGCATCCGGCCCACCAACCGCGGCGTCGCGATGAACCCGGTGGACCACCCGCACGGCGGCGGCGAAGGCAAGACCTCCGGTGGACGTCACCCGGTGACTCCGTGGGGCCAGCCGACGCGCGGCTACAAGACGCGCAACAACAAGCGGACCGACGCGTTCATCGTCAGCCGCAGGCAGAAGTAGGAAAGGCAGCTTCTAGCTACTAGCTTCTAGCTGCTAGCTCAGGTGCTGCGAAGTGGAGATTTTAGGCAATAGCCTGGCAGCTAGCTTGGTCAATACAAAGCTAGAGGCTAAAGGCTAGAAGCTAGGAGCTAGTTCTTATGGCACGTTCGACGAAAAAGGGGCCGTTTGTAGATACGCATCTGAAGGTGAGGGTCGATGCGATGAACACGGCCAACGACAAGAAAGTTGTAAAGACATGGTCGCGGCGCTCGACCATCTTTCCTGAATTTGTGGGGCACACGATCGCAGTTCACAACGGGAAGAAGTTTGTCCCCGTGTACGTGACGGAAAACATGGTGGGCCACAAGCTGGGCGAGTTTGCGCCCACGCGCACCTTCAAAGGGCACACGCAGGGCAGGGCCGCGGAAGCAACGGCCAAGCCGGCGGGGCGGTAACAGGAGCAGCTTCAGGCTCATGGCTTCCAGCTTCGAGTAAATGGTGCGGCGGGAGCTTGTCAGACTGGGAGCTAAAGGCTGGAAGTTAGCAGCTGGCGGCTGATTTTGAGGAAGAGACCGATGGCAGTGGAGACAAGAGAATTCCGGGCTGAGGCAAAGTTCCAGCGCGTATCGCCGCAAAAGGCGCGGCTGGTGCTGGACCTGATCCGGGGCCTGAGTGTGCAGGAGGCGCTGGACACAGCGGCCTTTACCAAGAAGAGGATTGCTCCGGTGATCCACAAGCTGTTGCGCTCGGCGGTGGACAACGCGCGCTACGTGACCGGCGAGCAGGGTACGGACCTGGACGTGGACAACCTCTATGTGAAGCTGGCGCTGGCCAACGACGGTCCACGGATGAAGCGCATTCGTCCCGCGCCCATGGGCCGCGCATATCGTTATCAGCGCCGGTTGACGCACATTGTGCTTTCAGTAGCCGAGCGCGAGAATGCGGCAAGCCTGGTGACCCGCGTGGAAGAGCCGGGGACTTCCGCGCCAGCCAAGAAGGGTTCTGCGAAAAAGACTGCCGCAAAGAAGACCGCGGCCAGGAAATCAGCTGCGCCGGCAAAGAAGACGGCAGCCAAGAAGTCCGGCAAGTAGGCCGGGAAGGGAAGAGTTATGGGACAGAAAGTCCATCCTTACGGATTCCGCCTCGGAGTGAACAAGCCGTGGCGCTCTCGCTGGTTCTCTGAGCGCGACTACGACAAGCTCTTGGTCGAGGACGTGAAGCTGAAGGCCGAGTTGCGCGAGAAGCTGAAGGCCGCGGGCGTGAGCTCGGTTGAGATTGAGCGCCCGGGCAACAAGCTGCGCTTCCTTATCCGCACCGCGCGTCCGGGCATCGTAATCGGCCGCAAGGGCGCCGAGATTGAAAAGCTCAAGACCGAACTGGGCAAGCGCACAAACCGCGACGTGTTCATCGACATCATCGAGGTGAACAAGCCGGAGTTGGACGCGCAGCTGGTAAGCGAAAATATTGCGCTGCAGCTGGAGAAGCGCGTGAGCTTCCGCCGCGCCATGCGCAAGAGCGTGGATTCGGCGCTGCGCTTCGGTTGCAAGGGAATTAAGGTGCGCGTGTCCGGCCGCCTGAACGGAAATGAAATTGCGCGCTCCGAGTGGTACCTGCAGGGCCGTTTGCCGCTGCACACGCTGCGCGCCGATATCGACTACGGTTTCAGCGAAGCGCAGACCACTTATGGCGTGATCGGCGTGAAGGTGTGGATCTATCGCGGCGACATTTATGAGCAGAAGCGGCGGCAGCAGCCGGCGGCGGTGAGCTCGGGAGTGTTTTAGAAGCAGGGAACAGGGATCAGGGAACAGGGAACAGAAAGCCCGGTTGCCACCTTGAGAACTGCGTAGGAATTGGAATGAAACGGCTGGAAAGCGAATAGTGACGGGGCCAAAACTGATCCCTGATCCCTGTTCCCTGTTCCCTGCTCTTTGAGGGTTTCGCTATGTTGATGCCAAAGAAGGTGAAGTTTCGCAAGCAGCAGAAGGGCAAGCGCCGCGGCAAGGCGTGGCGCGGCAGCTCGCTTGCGTACGGCGAGTATGGGCTGAAGGTGCTGGAGTGCGGTTACATTACCGACCGGCAGATTGAAGCCAGCCGTATCGCGATGACGCGATTTATCAAGCGCGGCGGCAAGATATGGTTGCGCCTGTTTCCCGACAAGCCGATCACCAAGAAGCCGGCCGAAGTCCGCATGGGTTCGGGCAAAGGCGCACTGGACCACTGGGTTGCGGTGGTGCGGCCGGGCAAGATCCTCTTCGAGATGGAAGGCGTAACGCCGGACATCGCCGCAGAGGCGATGCGGTTGGCCTCGAACAAGCTGCCGTTGAGAACTAAGTTCGTCCAGCGCCCAGGCGCGGAGAAAGCTGCGCCGGCGGAGAAGACGCCGGCTGCATAACAACAGCCGTCAGCTGCTGGCCATTAGCTTACAAAAAAGCTAAGAGCCAACAGCTAAAAGCTAGGAGCTAGCAAAGATGGAACTCAATAAAATTCGCGCCTTGAACGACGATGAACTGGTTGCCCATGAGAAGACCTCGGCCGAGCAACTCTTTCGGCTGCGTTTCCAGGTCTCCATGGGGCAGAACGATGGCGTGAAAAAGCTCAGACAGTTGCGCAAGGAGATCGCGCAGATCAAGACCGTGGCGCGGGAGCGGGTGCTGGGCGTTGGCGGCACGGGCAAGGACGGCGCGGTGGCCCCGGCCAAGACCGCAAAGAAGGGAGCACGCTAAATGGCAACGGTAAAGGCAGCAGAGGCCCCGACAGCGGCATCGCGGCGCAACGAGAAGGTCGGCAACGTGGTCTCCACCAAGATGCAGAAGACCATCGTGGTGGAAGTGGAGATGCGCAAGGCGCACCCCAAGTACAAGCGCATCATCAAGAGCTCGAAGAAGTTTTATGCCCATGACGAGCAGAATTCGGCGCGGGTGGGCGACGTAGTGCGCATCCGCGAGACGCGGCCCTTGAGCAAGTTGAAGCGGTGGACCCTGGAAGAAATCGTGCGCCGCTCCACACTAGGGCAGATTGAAGAACTGGAAGCGCCACAAGTTGCCGGTTAGCGCGCGGAACTGAGGAGTACAGACCATGGCAGTGCAAATGAGATCCATGCTCGCGGTGGCCGATAACTCGGGCGCGCGCAAGCTGCAAATGATTCTTCCTCTGGGCGGCGGACTGGGCAAGAAGGCATCGCTCGGCGACGTCATCACCGCGGCGGTGAAGGAAGCCTCGCCCGACGGCACCGTGAAGAAGGGCAAAGTGGTCAAGGCGGTCATCGTGCGTACGCGCAAGGAGTATCGCCGGCGCGACGGCACCTATATTCGCTTCGACGAGAATGCGGCGGTCGTGATAGATGACGCGCATGAGCCTGTGGGTACTCGCGTTTTCGGGCCGGTGGCGCGCGAACTGCGCGAAAAGAAGTTCTTGAAGATCGTTTCGCTGGCGCCGGAAGTGGTTTAGTGAGTTTGTAGTTTACTGTTTGTTGTTCGCAGTCGCAGACGGCGATACTGAAATCTGTGAATTATGAACTAAGAAATGTGAACTGAGAGAGAGTTATGCCGAGTTTGAGAATACGCCGCAACGATACGGTCCAGGTGCTGGCAGGTTCGGACCGGGGCAAGCAGGGGCGCGTGCTGCGCGTCTTCCCCGACGAGGGAAGAGTCCTGGTGGAACATGTCCGCGTAGTTAAGAAGACGGTCTCGTCCAAAACCGGAAAGCGCACCAAGGGCGGAATTGCGGAACATGAATCGCCCATCGATATTTCCAACGTCGCGCTGGTTTGTCCCAACTGCGGCCCTGCGCGCATCGCTTTTAAAGAGGACGGCGACACCCGCGTACGCATCTGCAAAGAGTGCGGGCAGACGCTGCCCACGAAGAAATAATAAGGCGCTGAAAGCTGGTAGCCGGTAGCTACAGGCTATGAGTCACAAGCGGATTTTGGAATACCTTCCGCAACGGTACACGGCCCCAGGGGCCATTCCGAAGTCCGGAAGAAAGAGAGCAAAAACAATGGCGGCAAGGCTGAGAGAGAAGTACAACAAGGAGATCAAGCAGGCGTTGCAAAAGGAGCTTGGACTCGAGAACCCCATGGCGGTGCCGAAGCTGGAGAAGATCGTGATCAACATGGGACTGGGCGAAGCTACTCAGAACAACAAGCTGCTGGACCCGTTGACCGCGGACCTGACGCAGATTGCCGGGCAGAAGCCGGTCACCACCAAGGCCAAGAAGTCGATTGCGGCTTTCAAGGTGCGTGCTGGAATGTCCATCGGCGCCATGGTCACGCTGCGCCATGACAAGGCCTACGAGTTCCTCGACCGGCTGATCTCCATTGCGCTGCCGCGAGTTCGTGACTTCCGCGGTGTTTCCACAAAGAGCTTTGACGGCCGCGGCAACTACACACTGGGCCTGCGCGATCAGCTCATCTTCCCGGAGATCGATTACGCCAAGGTGGAGAAGCTGAAAGGCATGAACATCACCATTGTGACCACTGCCGAGGACGACAATTCGGCCCGTGCGCTATTGCGGCATTTTGGCATGCCGTTCCGGCAGGGAGCGTAACAACTTCTAGTTGTCGGGTGTCAGAAGCGTTGGTAAGAGCGGCTGACAACTGAAAACTGACAACTGAAAACTGGTTTTGAGGATTTATGGCAACCACTGCAAAACGAGTGAAGGACGCGCGGAAGCCGAAGTTCAGCTCCCGCAAACACAACCGGTGCAAGCTGTGCGGTCGCCCGCGGGGTTATCTGCGTAAGTTCGGCGTATGCCGACTTTGCTTCCGCTCCCTGGCGCTGAAGGGCGAGATACCCGGCGTGGTCAAGTCGAGTTGGTAGAAAGGCCGGTTGTCAGTGCTCAGTTGTCAGTTGTCGGTCTTGGACTCCGATTGGGTCTGACGGCACTACTGAAAACTGATAACTGATGACTGACAACTGTAGTAAGCATTTCCGCGGGTTCTCCCGGTAAGTACCGGCCGGGAGCGAACGGGGAATGAAGGAGAAGGAATGAGTCTAACCGATCCTGTAGCGGATTTTCTGGCGCGCATCCGGAATTCGATTCGGGCGCGTCATCAGAAGCTGGACGTGCCGGCTTCGAAGCTGAAGACCGAGATTGCCCGCATTCTCAAGGAAGAGGGATACATCTCGAACTACAAGACCCAGGAAGAGGATGGCAAGCTGGTTCTGCGCGTGTACCTCAAGTACGGCGGCTCGGAATCGGCCATCCGCGACCTGGCGCGTATCTCCCGTCCCGGCTGCCGCGTTTACATCGGCCGCGATGAGATCAAGCGCGTGCAGGGCGGTCTGGGTATCTCCATCATGACTACCCCCAAGGGAGTCATGACCGGCCGCCAGGCTCGCCGCGAAGGCGTGGGCGGCGAGGTGCTGTGCGAAGTTTGGTAATTGCACTAAGTCAGCTGTCAGTGGTCAGTTGTCAGTAAATGAGCGCGAATCGCGAGTTGCTGATAACTGAAGACTGACAACTGAAAACTGTTCCCGGCTGCAGTGGAACGATGGCAATTGAAGCTGATCACTGATCACCTTCAACTGCTTTTCGGGACTCGCAAGCCAGTAAAAGGACTGAATTCGATGTCGCGTATTGGAAAAAAGCCGATCCCGCTGCCCGCGGGCGTCAAGTACAAAGTGGAGGGCAACACCGTCCTCGTTGAAGGACCAAAGGGCAAGGTATCGGCATTGGTTGCCGAAGGCATTTCGCTCGAGACCAAAGACGGTCAGCTGCACGTAAACCGGTCAAACGACAAGTACGCCGCCTTTCACGGCCTGACCCGCGCGCTGGTGTTCAATGCGGTGCAGGGTGTTACCCAGGGCTGGAAGAAGGAACTGGACATCGTCGGCATCGGATACCGCGCCGAATTGAAGGGGAAGGGCACGGTGGTGTTTACCCTGGGTTATTCGCATCCCATCGAAGTTCCTCTGCCGAGCGGAATCGAAGTTGCCATCGATCCGAAGCAGACCCACCTTGTCATCACCGGCATCGACCGGCAGAAGGTGGGCCAGGTGGCGGCAGACATGCGCTCGCTGCGCAAGCCGGATCCCTACAAGAACAAGGGCGTACGTTACTCGGGCGAGAAGCTCAAGAAGAAGGCCGGCAAGACCGGGGCCAAGTAAGCTGACAGCAAACAGCTTACAGTTAACAGCAATTCGGCGCCGACTAACTGTTAGCTGTCTGCTATTGGCTGTAAGCTTTAACTCCGAACGGCGCCGCCAGGCGGCTCCGCTGATAGGAAGAGACAAAGATGATCACCCAGAACAAACGGAACCAGATTCGCCAACGCATTCACCAGCGCATCCGCCGCAAGATGTCGGGAACGGCGGAGAGGCCGCGCCTGAACGTCTACCGCTCGCTGAACCACATTTACGCCCAGGTCGTGGACGACCAGGCCGGGGTGACGATCGTATCCGCATCCACCATCAAGTCGAAATCGGGCGGCAATGTCGCCGCCGCCAAGGAAATCGGCAAGGCCATTGCGGAGCGCGCCAAAGAGAAGGGCGTCAAGAAGGTGGTATTCGACCGCGGCGGCTATCTTTACCACGGCCGCGTGAAGGCGCTGGCCGATGCGGCCCGCGAGGCGGGACTGGAATTCTAAAGGCCGGCCTCCAGCCACGAGCTTCCAGCTGCCAGCCCCATTACGGAGAGTTCGGCAGCCCCAAGCTCGAAGATATGGCTGGAAGCAAGAGGCCGGAAGATAGGAACTGAGGAAGAGCAATGACGATGTTGAAGAAGAAACTCGATGCCAACCAGTACAACCTGAAGGATCAGGTGGTGGCCATCAATCGCGTTACCAAGGTGGTCAAGGGCGGCAAAAATATGTCCTTTGCCGCGCTGGTGGTGGTGGGCGACGCCGGTTCGGGCGTGGTGGGTTATGGTTCGGGCAAGGCCAAGGAAGTCCCGCAGGCCATTCGCAAGGGGATTGAAAGCGCCAAGAAGAACCTGGTTAAGGTCAACCTGACTCAAACTACAATTCCTCATCAGGTTCTGGGCCGCTTCGGCTCCGGGCAGGTGCTGCTCAAGCCCGCGCCGGAAGGTACGGGTGTCATCGCGGGCGGTGCGGTGCGCGCGGTCATGACCTCGGCCGGAGTGCAGAACGTGCTTACCAAGAGCCTGGGATCCGCCAACCCCCACAACGTGATCAAGGCGACGTTCGACGCGCTGACACAGCTCCGCGACAGAGGCGAAGTGGCCACCATGCGCGGCAAGCAAGTGGAGGAGCTCTAGACCATGGCCGCAGACAAAAAGATTCGCATTCAGTATTACCGCTCGGCCATCGCCACGCCCACCAAGCACAAGCTAGTGGTCAAGGGCCTCGGCTTCACACGGCTTAATCAGATCGTCGAACGGGAAGACAGCGCCTCTGTGCGGGGGATGGTCAAGACCATTCCGCACCTGGTCAGGATTCTCGAATCGTAGTTCTCAGTCTTCGGTATCCAGTTGTCGGAAGCCCGTGGGTTCCCGATAACTAACAACTGAAAACTGACAACTCCAAGTAACGCGAGTCGGCGCGATCCGAGAATCGCCCGGCGCTATAGCGAGGGAAACCAATGGCAAAGAACCTATCCAATCTGCGCGCGCCGAAGAAGGCCAACACGGAGCGCAAGCGTGTCGGCCGCGGTATGGGCTCAGGCATGGGCAAAACTTCAACCCGCGGCCACAAGGGCCAGGGTTCGCGCTCCGGCTCCAGCCTCATGCGCGGCTTTGAGGGTGGCCAGATGCCGCTCCACCGCCGCCTGCCCAAGCGCGGATTCACCAATATCTTCCGCACCGAGTACACGGTGGTGAACCTGGAGCGTATCGCCGAGCTCAAGGAAGTGACCGAGATCGGCCTGGACGACTACACCCGGCTCGGCTTGGCCTCAAGCAAAAAGGCGCTCATCAAGATTCTGGGCTCGGGCGAGCTGGTCTCTCCCATCACCATTTATGCCCACAAGTTTTCCAAATCTGCGCTGGAAAAAATCGAGAAGGTGGGCGGCAAGGCCATTCTGCCGACGCAGAATTCAGCTGCCGAAAAGGCATAAGGCGCGGGGCCCCGGTTTTCTGCAACCAAACCGGGGCAAGTCAGACCGCCGGGCGCGACAAGTTCGCCAGCTCCCGCGTAAGATGGATGCACACGCTTAAATCGGGCGCTTGGGCGCCTGAAGGAACATCCTGAACATGGTTGAGAAGTTTCTAAACATATTCCGCGTTCCCGACCTGCGCAAGCGGGTCCTGTTCACCCTCGGCATTCTGGCCATCTACCGCCTGGGAGCATGGGTCCCCACGCCCGGCGTGAACACCGCCATGGTCTCGCGCATGTTCGATCTCCAGGGCGGCTCTGCCCTCGGGCTTATGAACCTGTTCGGGGGCGGCACTCTGCGCCGCATGACCATCTTTGCGCTGGGCATCATGCCCTACATTACCGCGTCCATCATCTTCCAGCTCCTCACCGTGGTTTATGAGCCGCTGGCGCGTTTGCAAAAGGAAGGTGAGCTGGGCCGGCGCAAGGTCACGCAGTGGACGCGCTATCTCACCGTCATCCTGGGCGTGTTGCAGTCCATCGGCATCGCCTACATCCTTACCCGTCAGGGCATGGTCCTCAATCCGGGTATCGCTTTTGACCTGATGACGATCCTCACCCTCACCGCCGGCACTACCTTCATCATGTGGCTGGGCGAGCAGATCACTGACCGCGGCATCGGCAATGGCATGAGCTTGCTCATCTTCGCCGGTATCGTGGCTGGCCTGCCCCGCGGCGTAATTGAAATGGTCACCAAAGTCCAGACCGGCGCCTGGGGTTCGTTTACCTTCCTCCTCGTGATCTTCCTGCTCGTCGGCATGGTAGCGGTGGTAGCATTCATCGTCTTCGTGGAACGCTCGGAACGCCGCATTCCCGTCCAAAGTGCGCGGCGTATCGTAGGCCGGCGCATGATGGGTGGCCAGTCCAGCCATCTGCCGCTCAAGGTCAACTCCGGCGGCGTCATGCCCATCATCTTTGCCAGTTCCATCCTCTCGGCGCCGCTCTTGTTCGCCCAGACGGAATGGGTGCAGAACAACCGCTTCCTGTCCCCCATCATCCAGCAGCTCTCTGTGGGCTATCCCTGGTACGTGTTCCTCAATTTCATCGCCATCGTATTCTTCGCCTACTTCTACGTCTCCATCGTGATGAAGCCCGACGACATTGCCGACAACTTCCGCAAATCGGGCTCCTTCATCCCGGGCATCCGGCCGGGCAAGCGCACTTCGGATTTCATCAACGACATCCTTACCCGGATCACCCTGGTCGGCGCACTCTACCTCTTCATAATCTACCTCGTGCCCACCTGGATGATTTCCGGCATCCGCCTGGACAAGCTCTGGCTGGTCGGCAGGCTCTTTGAGAACCTGCCAACCTCGATGATCCATGGCCTCAACGTCAACTTCTACTTTGGCGGCACTTCGTTGCTCATCGTGGTCGGCGTGGCAATGGACTTTATCAATCAGGTCGAGTCGCAGCTCATCATGCGCCACTATGAGGGCTTTTCCCCGCGATCCGGTCGTATTCGCGGGAGGAAAACCTGGTAATGTCATCCTTGATTTCTGAAGTTGTCGATGGCCGGGATACAGGACGAAAAGTCCTCCCCGGCCCGATCCTTTTGTTGGGCGCACCCGGCGTGGGCAAGGGAACCCAGGCCAAGGAACTGGTCAAGCTGTGGGGCATCCCGCAGATTTCCACCGGCGACCTGCTTCGCGCCAATGTCGCCAAAGGGACCGAACTGGGCAAGGTAGCAAAGGCGATCATGGGCCGGGGCGACCTGGTTCCTGATTCCCTGGTCAATGAGATGGTTGCCGTACGCCTCCGGGAGCCGGACACCCTGCGCGGCTACATCCTGGACGGCTACCCCCGCACCCTCAATCAGGCCGGCTGGCTGGACGGGCGCCTGGCCACTCAAACCCAATGTCTTCCGCTGATTGCGGTCAGTATCCAAGTGGATTATAATGAGTTGTTGCGCCGCATCACCGGCCGCAGGAATTGCCCTGTCTGCCAGACTATCTACAACATCTACGTGAAGCAGCCCCGCGTGGAAGGTCTTTGCGATGTAGAAGGTGCGGCTCTGGTCCAGCGTGCTGACGATACCGAGGAGGTCTTTGCGGAGCGCATGCGCGCCTATTCCGCGCTGACCGCGCCGGTAGTGGAACACTACCGGTCCCTGGGTCGTTTCGCCGACGTGGATGGAAACCGGTCCGTCGATGTGGTGGCGGCCGGAATTATTACTGCCGTGGAACGGTTGCGAAAGATGTAAGGCAGCCGGCCCGGCAATTTTGCCCGTTTTAACTTCGTGGGAAGTGCAAGGCGGTCAGGCTTTTCTGACCACTGACCACTGACCACTGACCACTGAACACTGAGGTTCTGTGGCTGTCGTACTCAAGTCGTCCCGGGAGATCGAAAAGATGCATCGCGCCGGCCAGGTGGTCCGCGAGGTGCTCGAGTTGGTGCGCAGCCACGTGAAACCGGGCGCCACCACACTCGACCTGGAAAATGCGGCGGAGAAGCGCATTGCGGAATTGGGCGCCAAACCGGCCTTCAAGGGCTATCACGGCTATCCCTGTGTGCTCTGCACGTCGGTCAATAGTGAAGTGGTTCACGGTATCCCATCGGCCAGGCGAGTGCTGAAGGATGGCGACATTGTCTCCGTCGATTGCGGCGCGGTCATCGACGGCTTTTATGGCGACGCTGCCATCACCGTCCCGGTGGGCCAGAAGCTCGATGCCACCACGGCCCGACTGCTGCGGGTTACCGAGGATTCGCTCAAGTCGGGCATCGCCGCGGTCAAGCCCGGCGCCACCCTGGGCGACATCGGCGCCGCGGTGCAGTCGGTGGTGGAAGCGGAAGGATTTTCTGTTGTACGTGATTTTGTGGGGCACGGCATCGGATCCAATATGCACGAGGATCCGCAGGTGCCCAACTTTGGTGAGGCCGGCCGCGGCATGAAACTGCGCACCGGCATGGTCATCGCCATTGAACCCATGGTGAACGCCGGCGCTCCCGACGTCCGCGTCCTCAAGGACGGTTGGACCGCGGTCACCGGCGACGGAAGCATGAGTGCTCACTTTGAGCACACGGTGGCGGTTACTGAAACCGGAGCAATGATCCTGACCGAGTAACCCGAACCAATAAAGGTTGCCGGTCAATGATAGTTTTGAAAGAGCGCGGTTTTAGCCGTGCCGACAATGGGCTGGGAGTTCGGGTGGCTTCGGCCTCCTGAAGTAGAAAGCTGAATCAACCGCCGGTGGCGATTTTGGATGCCGGCAGAAGCGGGATACGATTTGTCGAAGGAAGATGCGATTGAGGTTATGGCAACGGTCATCGAGACCCTGCCCAACGCCATGTTTAAGGTCAAGCTCGAGAACGATCACCAGGTGCTGACCCACGTCTCCGGCCGGATGCGAAAGAACTTCATCCGCATCCTCCCCGGCGACCGCGTGGCCGTCGAGCTCAGCCCGTACGACCTGAATCGCGGACGCATCGTATACCGCTACAAATAAGCCGGGAGCCAGTAGCCGGAAACCGGTAGCTTCGATTTTTAGCTACGGGCTACAGGCTACGAGCTAAAGGTTTGGAAAGTTTCCCGCGTCGTCAACAATGGATGCGCGGAGAAGGGTAACAAGCAAATGAAGGTCCGTGCATCGGTTAAAAAGATTTGCGTCAAGTGCAAGGTCATCAACCGCCGCGGGGTGGTTCGCGTGATCTGCGAAAACGCAAAGCACAAGCAGCGCCAGGGCTAAATCAAGCCTGGCAGGAATCGGAACCCTCCCAGACAGGGATCGGGGTTCAGGTTTCAGGGATCAAAAAAGAGACAGCTCGCGTCAACAGTCTCGAACTGACTCCTGAACCCTGATACCTGAAACCTGGCAAGGGGCTAGTTAGCCGGAATCAAGGCTTGCGATGAACCCCGGAGGAACTCCGAGTTAACCCGTGCGAACCGGCGCTTTGCCGGTGGCACACAACAGCATCGCAAAGGAATCCGCATGGCACGTATTGCTGGCGTCGATCTGCCCCGCAACAAGCAGGCACGGATCGCGCTTACTTACATCTACGGCATCGGCGACCCCCGCGCGCTCAGCATCCTGGAGAAGGCCAACGTTGATGGCTTCAAGAAAGTCCAGGACCTGGGCGAGGAAGAGGTCAACCGCATCCGCCAGGTTATTGAGGATCAGGGTGAAGTCGAGGGCGATCTCCGCAAGGACGTCCAGATGCACATCAAGCGCCTCATTGATATCCAGAGCTATCGTGGCAGCCGGCACCGCCGTTCACTGCCGGTCCGCGGGCAGCGCACCCATACTAATGCTCGCACCCGCAAGGGGCCCCGTAAGGGCACCGTGGCCAACAAGAAGAAAGCGACGTCAAAGACCTAATGGCTGATCAAAAACCGAAGGCAGCCGGCAAGACCGGCAAGGGAAAGAAGTTCAAGAAGCGCGAGCGCAAGAATGTGCCTTACGGCATCTGCTACATTCAGGCCTCGTTCAACAACACCATCGTCACCATCACTGACCAGATGGGCAACACCTTGAGCTGGAAGAGTTCGGGCTCGCTCGGCTTCCGCGGCTCGCGCAAGGGCACGCCCTTCGCGGCGCAGCAGGCAGCGTCCAACGCGGCCAACATGGCCCGCGACCACGGCCTGCGCACCGTAGATGTCCGCGTTTCCGGCCCCGGCTCCGGCCGCGAGTCCGCTATCCGCGCCCTCGCTGCCTCCGGCATTGAGGTCAAGACCATCCGCGACGTAACCCCGGTGCCGCACAATGGTTGCCGCCCGCCGAAACGTAGGCGCGTCTAAGACGCGCCAGGGACTAGGGACGTAGGGACTAGGGACTGGAAAGCAGTTTGCCCATACGTCACCTGAAGAAGTGGAGTTGGGATTCGGGAAGAGGAGATTCTGAGGGACCGTGACTAGTCCCTATGTCCCTAGTCCCTATGTCCCTCAAACAACCGGGCCGGGATGACCTGCGCAACGTCGCACGTAAACCGGCCGTCATCCGAAGTCAGGAGAAGAAATGGCTCGTTATACCGGAGCAGTCTGCCGCCTTTGCCGCCGCGAAGGCACCAAGCTCTTCTTGAAAGGCACCAAGTGTCACTCTGATCGCTGCCCCATTGAAAAGCGTAACTTCCCGCCCGGCCAGCACGGCAAGGACCGCAAGGCCAAGATCGTCGGCTACGGCCTCCAGTTGCATGAAAAGCAGAAGGCCAAGCGCATGTACTTCACCCTTGAGGGCCAGTTCCGCGAGTACTACGAGAAGGCCAACCGGGCCACCGGCGTCACCGGCGAACTGCTCATCCAGCAGCTTGAGCGCCGCCTTGACAACGTCGCTTACCGGCTCGGCTTTGCCATCTCGCGCCGCCAGGCCCGCCAGGTCGTGCGCCACGGCCACGTCCAGGTCAATGGCAAAAAGGTCAACATTCCTTCCTTCCAGGTCAGCGTGGGCGACGAGATCGCCATTCGCGAGGGCGCAAAAAAGCTCATCATCGTGGAGCAGGGAACCCAGTATGCCGCGCAGAACCCTGTTCCAACCTGGCTTGAGGTCAACTTTGAAAACATGTCCGGCCGCGTTCTCCATCTGCCCAAACGCGCCGACGTCAACCTGCCGATCAACGAACAGTTGATCGTCGAACTTTACTCGAAGTAACAGCCTGAAGCTTGTGGCCAGTAGCCTGTAGCTCAATCCATCGAAGCTGCGGGCTACAAGCTACCGGCTACTGGCTGCATTTCAACCCACAAGGAGAACTTGCGCGGCCGCCGCAAAATGCATCGCGACGTACTCGCCGCGCGGGAAAGAGATCAATATGCTTTGGAGAGGATTCCAGAAACCCAAGCGTCTGGCAGTCGATGCCGAGACACTCACTGACAACTTTGGCAAGTTCAGCGCCCAGCCCTTTGAGCGCGGCTTCGGCACCACCATCGGCAACGCTCTGCGCCGTACTTTGCTCAGCTCCATTGAAGGCGCCGCCGTCACCGCCGTTCGCATTGAAGGCGTCCTGCACGAATTCCAGTCCATCGCCGGCGTCGTCGAAGACGCCACCGACATCATTCTCAACCTCAAGCAGATCCCCTTCAAGCTCGCCGGCGACGGCCCCAAGGCCCTCTACCTGCGCGCCGACCACCCCGGCGTCGTAACCTCCGGAATGATTGAAGCCGACGGCGACGTCGAGATCCTCGACAAGGGCATCTATATCGCTACCGTCAGCGAAGGCGGAAAACTCGAGATGGAGATGCGCCTCAAGCGCGGCCGCGGCTATGTCTCCGCCGACAAGAACTTTGACGCCGACCTCGGCCTCGGCTTCATTCCCGTGGATTCCGTGCACTCGCCCGTGCGCCGCGTCAACTACGCCGTCGACGCCGCCCGCCTGGGCCAGATCACCGACTACGACAAGCTCACCCTTGAAGTGTGGACCAACGGCGCCGTACTCCCCGCCGATGCCATCGGCCTCGCCGCCAAGCTGCTCAAAGACCACATGAACATCTTCATCAATTTTGAAGAGGAGATGGAGACTGAAACCCGCGGTGAAGCCGGCCCCGTCATCCGCAATGACAATCTCAACCGCTCCGTTGAAGAGCTCGAGCTCAGCGTGCGCAGCTACAACTGCCTCAAGAACGCAAACATCCAGACCATTGGCGAGCTTGTCCAGAAGACTGAAGCCGAGATGCTCAAGACCAAGAACTTTGGCCGCAAGAGTCTCAACGAGATCAAGGAAATCCTCGCGCAGATGGGCCTCAGCCTGGGCATGAAGATCGACGAGCAGGGCAACGCCGTCCCCGGCCCTACCAGCATTCCGCCGGCCGCCGCGCTTGCCGCCAGCTACAACGCACGTTACGACGACGAAGACGAGCCGCTGGATTCCGTCGACCTCCAGTTGCCCACTGAAACAGAGAACTTCTAGAGCAGCCGTCAGCCGTCAGCTTTCAGCCTTCAGCAGGGTCAAAACCGAGCTGAGGGCTGAAGGCTGAAAGCTCAGTCCAAAAGATTCCGAAAGAGAGTAACAAGGTTATGCGCCATCGCAATGCAGGATACAAACTGGGACGCAACACCAGCCACCGCCGCGCTCTGCTGCGCAACCTGGTCACGTCCGTCATCGAACGCGACCGCGTCGAGACGACTCTGACCAAGGCCAAGGCCGTCCGCCCGCTCGTGGAAAAAATGATCACCCTGGGCAAGAAGGGCGACCTTCACGCCCGCCGTCAGGCCCTCGCCTTCCTCATGACTGACGCCGCCGTAGAGCGGCTCTTTGACACCGTTGCGCCCCGCTACGGCGACCGCAACGGCGGCTATCTCCGCATCGTTCGCACTGGCTTCCAGCGCGGCGACGGCGCGGAAAAGGCCTTCATTGAGCTGCTCGGAGCTGAAAAGGAAATCGAGGCCAAGCGCCAGAAACGCGAAACCGTCAAGGCTGAAAAGCGCAAGAAGCTCGAAGAGGATCTCGAAGCCGCAAAGAAGGATGAAGGAAAAGAAGGCGCCGAGAGCGGCGAAGAGGCCGCCTAGAAACCGGTTGCCCTGCATCCGGCCACCATCTTACCCATCAACATATCATGATATGTTGATGGGTATACTTTTTAGTAAACGGGGTGACATTACCGTTACATCATGATATGTCGATGGGAAGAAAGCGGGCTGTTTACGCCGCTCTCGCCAGCTTCTTCGGCCGCGTCATCCGCACAAAGACATAAACCAGCGTCTGCAGCACCAGCGCCCCCGTGCAATCCAGCAGCACATCCCACGGCGACGAGGTCCGGTTGGGAAAAAACGACTGGTGCCACTCGTCAAATATCGCCATCGTCGCGGTCCCCACCATCGCCAGCGCCGCATCCGTAAGGAATCTCGACTGCGGCAACGTCATCCACCACGCCCGCAGCCACGCCAAGCCGATGAATCCATAGCCGAAGAAGTGTCCGCTCTTTCGAATGTAGTGGTGGATAATCTCCCACCGCGCGTCGCTCACTTGTCCGAAGAAAGCCTGCCAGATTGGACGCAAAATCCCACTGGTGTGATCGGAGCCCATGAAACTCTGCGACTCGATTGCGATGACCGCGATTCCCAGCGCAACCGGCCACCAAACGCCAATCCAGTACAAGAGTCCCTGTGGGCCGTCTTTCCTCCGTGGAGTGGAGAACCGCGCCGTGCGCGTGCTACTCGACATGGTAGTTGGGCGCCTCGCGGGTGATGATCACGTCGTGCACGTGACTCTCGCGCAGGCCTGCCCCGGAGATGCGCACAAACCTGGCCTTCTCCCGCAGATCCTCTATGGTGCCGCAACCCAGGTAGCCCATGCCTGACTTGACTCCGCCCACAAGCTGGTAAACCATCGCCTCCAGCGGTCCGCGGTAGGGCACGCGCCCCTCAATCCCCTCGGGAACGTACTTCGCCAGGCGATTCTGCGCGCCGCGTTCCCTCTGCACCACGCCTTCCGTCGATATCTCCACGTCCGCCTGCTCGGAGCCGTTCTGGAAGTAGCGCTCTCCGGAGCCCAGGCTCATTGCCGTCAGCGAGCCCATGCCGCGATATGTCTTGAAGCTGCGCCCCTGGAACAGAACGATTTCGCCCGGGCTCTCGTCCACGCCCGCGAATAGCGAGCCGATCATCACCGAGCTCGCGCCGGCGGCGATTGCCTTCGTGATCTCGCCGGAGTACTTGATACCGCCGTCGGCAATGATGGGAATGTTGTGCTCCCTTCCGGCGCGGTAGGCTTCCGCAATGGCCGTAATCTGCGGCATGCCGGCGCCCGTCACCACCCGCGTGGTACAGATGGAGCCGGGACCGAATCCCACCTTCACGGCGTCTGCTCCCGCGTCGATCAGCGCTTTGGCTCCATCGTAGGTGGCCACGTTGCCGGCCAATAAGCCTACCCCGGGGAACCGTTTCTTCACCTCGCGCACAGCCTCCAGCACCCGCGACGAGTGCCCGTGCGCGGAATCCA
>Ga0265314_10001689_pt1 | contig 24021 bp, 20 predicted proteins | sample 4126metaG_FD_203106 | JGI IMG/M metagenome (GOLD analysis project Ga0265314, IMG submission 203106) | Rhizosphere microbial communities from Carex aquatilis grown in University of Washington, Seatle, WA, United States - 4-1-26 metaG | ecosystem: Host-associated > Plants > Roots > Rhizosphere >... | reverse complement strand
TCCATTTCCACGGATCTTTAAGGAAGCGCTTGGCGATGGCCCATAGCGTGTCGCCGCGGACGACGACATAGCGGTCTGGTGCGTCAACGGCGAGATCGTCAGTCGTGGCGGCGGGCGCCGATCCTGTATAACTACATAATATAATCAGCGATATAATCAGCTTCTTCATCGCACCCCCGTCTTATTTTGGCGGGCTCGGTTTGGTAGCAGCTCAAACCGGCCGAAAACGTCACATATTAGTTTAAATTGTGCCCGTAATTTGTTAAATTAGCAACACTTATGGCTTTACTGCCTATCCTGCAATACCCTGATCCAAAGCTTTACACCGTAGCCAGACCGGTCAGCGCGGTCAATGACGATATCCGTCAATTAATCAAAAACATGGCGGATACCATGTACGCTGCACCCGGGGTCGGGCTGGCGGCGACCCAGGTCGATGACCACCGGCGCGTAATCGTAATTGACATCTCGGAGATGCACGATCAGCTTCAGGTGTTTATCAACCCGGAAATTTTAAGTGCAAGCGGAACCGCCAAGTGCGAGGAGGGCTGCTTGTCGGTACCGGGTATTTTTGAAAAGGTCGCACGAGCCGAACGCATCAGCGTGCGCGCTCTGGATGCGCGAGGTCAACGTTTCACTCTCGACGCCGAAGGCTTGCTGGCGGTATGTATCCAACACGAGATCGATCACCTCGAGGGCAAGGTATTCGTCGATTATCTGTCGCGGCTCAAACAGCAGCGCATACTCGCCAGGCTCAAAAAACAAAAACGCGAGGTGATGTAATCGTCAATCGCGCCCATTTCGCAACATCCGCCGGCGTGCGTTCGAATGCGCGCATGATGGCGGCGCGGTCCCGATAGCGCGGAATTTCATGACGCTAATATTTGCGGGCACCCCGCCGTGTGCCGCGCTCGCTCTCGATGCGCTGGTCGCGGCGGGTTTCCGGATCGGCCTCGTGCTGACGCAACCCGACCGTCCCGCCGGGCGCGGTTTGCACATGCAACCCAGCGCCGTCAAAGTGTGCGCAGGCGGTCACGGTTTACCGATGGCACAGCCTGCGAACCTGAGGGAACACGAAATCCATGAAACGCTGCGGGCAGTTGGGGCGGACGCCATGGTCGTAGCCGCTTACGGACTGATCCTGCCGCCGATGGTATTGAACATTCCGCCGCGCGGCTGTCTGAATATTCACGCTTCATTACTGCCGCGGTGGCGCGGCGCCGCACCGATTCAGCGTGCGCTGCTCGCCGGCGATAAAGAGACGGGAATTACCATCATGCATATGGACGAAGGCCTCGATACCGGCCCCATCCTGCTCCAGGAGCGTATTGCGATCGCCGAAGACGACACAGCACAATCACTGCACGATAAACTGGCGCAACTTGGTGCGCACGCTATCGTGCGGGCGCTGCGCGCGCCGACGCCGGCGCGTGCGCAGGATGCGACGAACGCGATCTATGCCGCAAAAATCACCAAAGCTGAAGCAACGATTGATTGGTCGCGTAACGCCGTCGACATCTGTCGCCAGGTGCGCGCGTTCAATCCGGCGCCTGGCGCCGCGACAACATGGAGTGGAACACCGCTGAAAATCTGGAACGCGAAGTGGGTGGCGCATGGCCCGGCATCGCCGGCTACCGTCCTGGGTATTGACGCCGACGGTGTTATCGTCGCCGCCGGCAAGGATGCGGTCAAAATCACCGAACTGCAAAAAGCGGGCGCCAAACGCATGAACGCTGCCATGTTTCTCGGCGGCTCGACACTGGGCCTGGGTGCGCGGCTGGGGACTTGAAATTGCGACTATCATGACTACGTTAGTGACGCGGAATTTCATGCATAGCCGCGATAGGAAAATTCATGCTCGGTAACTGGTTCAAAACGACTTTGTTGATGTCGGCTGTCGTCGCGCTGTTCGGCATCGTCGGCGCGACGCTGGGCGGCGCCCAAGGCATGCTGATCGCCCTGCTGCTCGGCGGCGGGATGAATTTCTTCGCGTACTGGTTCTCCGACAAAATGGTGCTGAGCATGTACGGGGCACGCGAAGTCGATGCGGCGAGCGCCCCGGAGTTCTATGGCGTCGTAAGGGAATTGGCCGGACGCGCGGGGTTGCCCATGCCCAAAGTGTACGTGATCGATGAGGCGCAGCCCAATGCGTTCGCCACCGGGCGCAATCCGGAGCACGCAGCCGTGGCGGCGACCACCGGAATTCTGCAGTTACTGACCGCGCGCGAATTGCGCGGGGTGATGGCGCACGAACTTGCGCACGTCAAACACCGCGACATTCTGACGTCGACGATAGCCGCCACCATGGCCGGCGCGATCTCTGCGATTGCGCATTTCGGATTTTTATTCGGCGGCCGCGGCGAAGACAGGCCGAATCCGGTTGTTGCGCTGATCGTGATGATACTGGCGCCCCTTGCCGCGATGCTTATCCAGTTTGCGATTTCGCGCGCGCGTGAATTTGGCGCGGATAGCGGTGGCGCCGAGATTTCCGGAGATCCGCAAGCGTTGGCGGCCGCTCTCGAAAAAATCGAGCGGTATGCCCAAGGTGTACCGATGGCGCCCGCCGAACAACATCCGGAAACTGCGCAAATGATGATCATCAATCCACTCTCCGGCAGCGGCATCGCGGGTTTGTTCAGCACGCATCCGGCAACCGCCGAGCGCATCGCCCGCCTGCTCGCGTTGGCGCGCTGAAGCCAGGCGCGCTGCGAGCCGTGCTAGATATCCAGCGGCTTGCGACCGCCACGGTCGCCACGGTCGCGGGCGGCCGCAATCTGAATTCCGCGCTGACCTCGTTGTGGCCGCGACACCCGCAGCTGACGGCGCAGCAGCGCTCCACGATCGCCGATTTGTGCTACGGCACGCTGCGTTTTGGCATCCAGCTAGAGGCGGTCCTCGTCCACCTGCTTGCCAAGCCTCTGCATGACGAAGCGTTGCGCTGGCTGTTGCTGGTCGCGCTGTATCAGCTGCAATACACGCGTGCCGCTCCATACGCGATCGTCGATCACGCGGTGCGCTGCGCGGCGGCTCTCGGCAAGCCGCAAGCCGGTGGATTGATCAACGCGGTATTGCGCAATTTTCTGCGCCAGCGCGAAGCGCTGCTGGCGAAAGCAGCGGTCAGCGACAGCGGACGTTTTGCATATCCGCACTGGTGGATCGACAAACTGCGCAAACAATATCCGCGTTATTTCGCGGACGTTCTCACCGCCGGCAATCTGCATCCGCCGTTGACGCTGCGCGTGAACCGCCGGCGCATTACGCGCGACGACTATCTTGCGCTGCTTGCGCAAAACGACATCAATGCTGTTGCGGTCGGCGCCGACGGCGTGACGCTATCTCGCGCGATGCCGGTCGAACGCTTGCCAGGCTTTGCCGACGGACTCGTTTCCGTGCAGGACGCCGCCGCGCAACAGGCAGCGCCACTACTCGATGCGCAGCCGGGCATGCGCGTGCTGGACGCCTGTGCCGCGCCGGGCGGCAAAACCACGCATTTGCTGGAAATCGCCGATCTCGCCCTGACAGCGATCGACCATGATTCCGCGCGGCTTGCGCGTGTGCAGCAGAATCTTTTGCGGCTGGGTTTGGGCGCTGCGTTACTGAGCGCTGACGTCAACGACATCGCGGCGTGGTGGGATGGCGCGTTGTTTGAGCGCATACTGGCCGATGTGCCGTGCAGCGCGTCGGGCGTCGTGCGCCGCCATCCGGATATCAAGTGGTTGCGCCGCGCAAGCGACGTCCCGCGTTTTGCAAAGCAGCAGCAGCTCATGCTCGACGGTCTGTGGCGATTGCTGGCTAGTGGTGGTAAATTGCTATATACAACGTGCTCGATTTTCCAGGAAGAGAACTCACTGCAGGTAGCCGATTTTCTCACGCGGCACGCCGATGCCAAACAGCTGCCATTATGCGGAGTGAAAACCTTGGACGGGACACCGGACGGCCAGTTGCTGCCTGATAACGAGCATGACGGTTTCTTTTACGCGCTGCTCCAGAAAATTTAGCAGGCTCGTCGCGTTCTTTGCGTGCGCGCTGGCGCTGGTTGTGTGCGTCACTGCGCGCGCCGAGGGCATCGAGGTGCGTAACGCCGCGCTCGCCGCCGGCGAAGAAGGTTATTTTCTCGAAGCCGACTTCGAGTTTGCACTCAACCCGACACTTGAGGACGCGCTCAACAAAGGCGTGCCGCTCTATTTCCTGCTCGAGTTCGAAGTCATGCGGCCGCGTTGGTACTGGCTGAATGAGAAAGTCCTCAATACCCAACAACAATACCGCCTCGCCTATAACGCGCTCACGCGCCAGTACCGGCTCGGCCTGGGCTCGCTCTTTCAGAATTTCGGCTCGCTGACCGAAGCGCTCGATTTCCTGTCGCGGGTGCGCCGCCGTCAGGTGCTCGAACCCGGTATGCTCAGCAAGGGCAGCACGTACGTGGCGGGTGTGCGGATGCGCCTCGACGTGTCGCAGTTGCCGAAGCCGTTTCAACTGAATGCGCTGGCATCGCGCGACTGGAACTTCGGTTCCGAGTGGCACCGCTGGAGCGTGACGCCGTGACGCCGCAGGTTTCGGGCGTCCGCTTCGGGCTCGGCGGCGGCGGGGTCAAATACCTGCTGAGCTTATGTGCAGTAGTCGGGGCAGTAACGCTTTATCTCCTGGCGACGGCGAGCGCGAACACTGCCTTGTTCGCCCAGCACTATCCGGTGTTGCTGGCATTGAACGGCGGCCTCGCCGTGTGTCTCGCGGGACTGCTCGCTTACCAGTTGTATACGCTGCGCCAGAAACTCAAGGCCGGGGTGTTCGGCGCCAAGCTCACGCTGCGCCTGGTGCTGCTCTTTGCGCTGGTGGCGGTGCTGCCGGGGGTGCTCGTGTACGGCGTGTCGGTGCAGTTTGTCGCGCGCAGCATCGAATCGTGGTTTGACGTGCGCGTTGAAAAAGCGCTGGAGGGCGGGTTGAACCTGGGGCGCACGACGCTCGACAACCTGCTCAAGGATTTGCGCAAAAAGGCCGACATCATGGCGTCGTCGTTGTCGACGCGGCCGGCGGCCGAACATTTGGCCGCCTTGAACACGTTGCGCGAGCAGGCGGGCGCGCAGGAGGCAACGTTGTTCACGCCGCGCGGCAAAGTCCTCGCTTACGCCGGTAACGAGCGCACGGGCCTGATGCCGGATTTGCCGGGGCCGAACGTGCTGCGTCAATTGCGCCAGCAACAGGTTTATAGCGCGGTCGAGGCAATCCCCGACAAAGGCTTGTATCTGCGCGTGCTGGTAGCCGTAAACACGATCAGCCTTTCCGAGGACATGCGAGTGCTGCAATTATTGCAGCGCGTGCCGGAGCAACTGGCGCTGGACGCCGAAATCGTGCAAACCGGCCAGCGCGAATATCAGGAACTGTTGCTCGCGCGCACGGGATTGAAGCGCCTGTACGGGCTCACCCTGACGCTGACCCTGCTGCTCGCGCTGCTCACGGCCTTGTCGCTTGCGTTCGTGTTGAGCGAGCGTTTGTCGGCGCCGCTGAGTTTTCTCGTCGAGGGCACGCGCGCCGTCGCCCAGGGCGACTTCAGTCAGCGCGAGACCGTGGCGAGCAGTGACGAACTCGGCGTGCTGACGCAGTCGTTTAATGCGATGCGGCAGCAACTGGCGGAGGCGCGCGCGACGGCCGAGCGTAACCAGGCGCAACTCACCGATGCGCATACCTACGTGCAAAGCATCCTCGCCAACCTGTCGGCGGGCGTCCTGGCGTTCGACGAGTCGCTGCGCCTGCGCTCTTTCAATCATAGCGCTTCCGCAATCCTCGACGCGGACTTCGCCCAGTTGGGTGGCATCGAGCTCGCGCGCTGGCACGAGCGCGTCCCGGCATTGAAAGAACTCGCCGCCGACGTCGACGCGGCGTTTCGCGCAGGCGCCGGAAACGAATGGTCGAAGCAAATTGAGCGTGCCGGCAAGGGCGGCAATCAAATGCTGCTGCTGCGCGGCACCCGGTTGCCCGCCGGCAGCGGTACCGGTTTCGTGGTCGTGTTCGACGACATTACCCACGTACTGCAGGCACAGCGCGATGCCGCATGGACCGAAGTAGCGCGCCGCCTCGCGCATGAAATCAAGAATCCGCTCACGCCGATCCAGCTGTCGGCGGAACGTCTGCAGCACAAGCTCGCGGCCAAGCTCGGGCTCGCCGACGCCGATATGTTGCAGCGCTCGACGCAGACTATCGTCAATCAGGTGAGCGCCCTGAAGAACATGGTCGAGGCGTTCCGCCAATATGCGCGTATGCCCGAGCCTACGCGGCAGGAACTCGATTTCAATGACCTGGTGCGCGAAGTGTTGATGTTGTACGAGTCGCTCGCGGGGCGTTTGCAGGTCGAACTCGCGCCCGATCTGCCGCGCATCGTCGGCGATTCCGCGCAGCTGCGCCAAGTCATACACAACCTCTTGCAAAATGCCGAGGACGCGCTCGCCGGCGTCGAAAACCCGCGCATCGTTGTGCGTACCCAGCCGCTGGCCGGCGGCCTGTGCGTGACGATCTCGGACAACGGCAGTGGTTTTCCGCATGAACTCATGCAGCGCGCGTTCGAACCGTACGTGACGACCAAGCCGAAAGGCACCGGGCTGGGTCTCGTGATCGTGAAAAAAATCATTGAAGAGCACGGCGGCAGCGTGGAAATTGCAAACGTGTCGCCGCACGGCGCGCGGGTCACGCTGAACTTTCCCGCCGCGGCGGTTCAAGCCGCGGCGGTCAAAACCGCGGCGCGCGCGTGAAACTAAACTGAGCGAATCTGAGCTGGAATGGAGCTATGCAGCAAATCTTAGTGGTCGATGACGAAGTCGGGATCCGCGAACTTTTGTCGGAGATCCTGCGCGATGAAGGCTACCAGGTGCGGCTCGCCGAAAACGCGGGCCAGGCGCGCGCACAACGCGCTCAGGGCCGGCCCGACCTGGTCTTGCTCGATATCTGGATGCCGGATACCGACGGCATCACTTTGTTGAAGGAATGGGCGAGCGCAGGACTGCTCACTATGCCGGTCGTGATGATGTCGGGCCACGGCACGATCGACACTGCGGTTGAAGCCACGCGCATCGGCGCCTATGATTTTCTCGAAAAGCCGATCGCCCTGCAAAAACTGCTCGCGACAGTCGGCCGCGCATTGAAGCGCGGCGAGCCGCAGGCCAAGCCGATGTTGATGCTGGCGACGCTGGGGCGCGCGGCGATTGTGACCGAACTCAAGCAGCGGCTTGAACGGGTTGCCAACCTGAAGTCGCCGCTCATGATGGTGGCCGAGCCCGGCAGCGGCGCTGAACTCTGCGCACGATTCGTGCATCAGCCCAACCCGCTGCCCGGTAAGCCCAATGCGCCGTGGGTCGAACCGGAAAATCTCGCGGTTCTCGCAGAAACGCCGCTCGATTTATTGAACCGGGCGCGCGAGGGAACGTTGTTCTTGCCCGAAGTCGGCGATTTGAACCGCGTGGAACAGAAGGGACTGCTGCTGGTCGCTGCCAAGCTCGAGAAATACAACACGCGGCTGATTTGCGCGACGTCGCGTGCGTTGCCCGAACTCGTTGCGCAAGGCGCCTTCGATGCGAAGCTCTATGGCATCATCGCCGCGGTGACGGTGAACGTGCCGAGCCTGCGCCAACACCGCGAGGACATTCCGGATCTCGCCAATCTGTTTCTGCTGCGCGGCATCGAGGCGAAAGAAACGCCGGCGCGGCATTTCAGTACGGCGGCTTTGAACGCGTTGCGCAATTACGACTGGCCGGGCAATCTGAACCAGCTCGAAAGCGTCGTGCGCACGCTCGCTTTGACCACGGTGGCCGACGAAATCGGCGTCAACGACGTCAACCAGGCCCTGCCGAGCTACGGTGCGCCCCCGGCAGCGGCGCCGTCGGCCCTGCCGCTCGATCTGCCGTTGCGCGAAGCACGCGATGCTTTCGAGCGCGTTTATTTCGAGCACCATATCGCCAAGGAAGGCGGCAACATGAGCCGCGTCGCGGACAGCGTCGGGCTCGAACGCACGCATCTTTATCGTAAATTAAAACAACTGGGCATCAAGCTCGCGCGCCGCGCCGAAGAATAAGCCGCGAATGGTGCGAGACCTGCGCCGCCACGTAGCCAAAGGCCGCGGATTCTAAGATAATTGCGTCTCTCGCAAGTCTTCTGCTCTCCGCAAGGAAACTCTCGAATGGGCTCCCGCCTGGAACTTACGAACGCGATCCGCGCGCTTGCGATGGATGCCGTGCAGCAGGCTAATTCTGGCCACCCCGGCATGCCGATGGGCATGGCGGAAATAGCCGAAGTGTTGTGGCGCCGCCACCTGAAGCACAATCCCGCCGATCCGCACTGGGCCGACCGCGACCGGTTTGTGTTGTCGAACGGTCACGGTTCGATGCTGCTTTACGCAGTGTTGCACCTCACTGGTTACGATTTGTCGATCGAGGAAATCCGCCGCTTCCGGCAATTGCATTCGAAGACGCCCGGGCATCCCGAACTGGGCATGACTCCCGGCGTCGAAACCACGACCGGACCGCTCGGGCAGGGCATCAGCAACGCCGTCGGCATGGCGCTCGCGGAGAAACTGCTCGCGGCCGAATTCAATCGCGATGATCACGCGATCATCGACCATTATACGTACGTGTTTCTCGGCGACGGCTGCCTAATGGAGGGCATTTCGCATGAGGCCTGTTCGCTCGCGGGCACGCTGGGGTTGGGTAAGCTGATCGCGTTCTACGACGACAACGGCATCTCGATCGATGGCCCCGTGCAAGGCTGGTTTACCGACAACACGCCCAATCGCTTCGAGGCTTATGGCTGGCATGTCGTCCCCAATGTCGACGGCCATGATCCAGCGGCGATCGAAGCCGCGTTGAAAGCAGCGCAAGCGGTCGCTGATCGACCGAGCCTCATTTGCTGCAAAACGGTGATTGGCAAGGGCGCACCGCACCGTGCCGGTACTGCCAAGGCGCACGGCGAAGCTCTGGGCGCGGAAGAAGTTGCGGCGACGCGCGCGGGCATCGGCTGGCATTATCCGGCGTTCGAAATTCCAAAATCCGTTTACACGGAATGGGACCGGCGAGCGCAGGGTGCCACGGCGCAGAAGGAATGGGATGCGCGGTTTGCCGCCTATGCATCCGTTCATCCCGAACTCGCGCGCGAATTCAAGCGCCGCATGGCAGGCGATCTGCCTGCCAGCTTCGCCGCTACGCTGGCTGCGTCAGTCGACACGGCGAATGCCAAGGGCGAAACCGTCGCCACGCGCAAAGCTTCGCAGCTGGCGTTGACTCAGCTTGCACCCATCCTGCCGGAACTCATCGGCGGCTCGGCCGACTTGATGGGCAGTGTGTTCACAAATTGGCCGGGCAGCAAGGTTGTTTCACGCACCGTGGCCGGCAACATCGTGAATTTCGGCGTGCGCGAGTTTGCAATGGCGGCGATCACTAACGGCATTGCTCTGCACGGCGGTTATATTCCGGAAACGGGTACGTTTTTGACGTTTTCCGATTATTCGCGCAATGCGTTGCGCATGGCCGCGCTGATGAAATTGCGCAATATATTCGTGTTTACCCACGACTCGATTGGTCTCGGCGAAGACGGCCCGACCCATCAAGCCATCGAGCAGACTGCCAGCCTGCGGCTGATTCCCAATATGGCCGTCTGGCGGCCGTGCGACACGGTGGAATGCGCGGTCGCCTGGGGCGCAGCGCTGCAACGCAAGGTTGGGCCGACGACTTTCATCCTGTCGCGCCAGAACGTCGCATTTCAAAAACGCGATGCGAAACAGATCGCGGCAATCGCGCGCGGCGGCTACGTGCTGGCGGATGCCGAAGGCGGCAAGCCGCGCGCGGTGATCATCGCCACCGGCTCGGAAGTTCCGCTCGCGATGGCGGCGCGCGAAGCCCTGCAAAAAGAGGGCGTCAGCGTGCGCGTCGTGTCGATGCCTTGCACTTCGGCATTCGATGCGCAGGATGCGGTGTACCGCGCGTCGGTATTGCCGCACGGCATTCCGCGCGTCGCCGTCGAGGCCGGCGTCACCGATGGCTGGCGCAAGTACGTCGGAGCGGCGGACTCGCGCGCGGGTGCCGTCGTTGGCATCGATCGCTTCGGCGAATCGGCGCCCGCCGGCGAGCTGTTCAAATATTTCGGTTTCACCGTAGACAACGTGGTCTCGGTGGTAAAAGGTTTGCAATAAGGCATCGTCTGCATTAGCGCGACATTCTGGAGAAAGACATGACAATCAAGGTAGGCATCAATGGATTTGGACGAATCGGTCGGATGGTGTTCCGCGCAGCGGTGCAGCACTTTCCGGACATCGAGATCGTGGGAATCAACGATCTGCTCGAACCGGATTACCTGGCGTACATGCTGCGTTACGACTCAGTGCACGGCCGGTTCAAGGGTGACATCGGCGTGGATGGCAAAACTCTGGTTGTCAACGGCAAGCGCGTACGCCTAACCGCCGAAAAAGACCCTACGCAGCTGAAGTGGGGCGATGTCAGCGCCGATGTCGTCGTCGAATCGACGGGCCTTTTCCTGACCAAGGAAACCTGCGAGAAACATCTGGCGGCGGGCGCAAAGAAAGTGATCATGTCCGCGCCGTCCAAAGACGACACCCCGATGTTCGTGTTCGGCGTGAACGACAAGACGTACAAAGGACAGGCAATCATCTCGAACGCATCCTGCACCACGAACTGTCTGGCCCCGGTGGCGAAGGTGCTCAACGATACCTGGGGTATCAAGCGCGGTCTCATGACGACCGTGCACGCGGCGACGGCGACGCAAAAAACGGTGGACGGCCCCTCCAACAAGGATTGGCGCGGCGGCCGCGGCATCCTGGAAAACATTATTCCGTCGTCGACCGGCGCGGCCAAGGCCGTCGGCGTGGTGATTCCCGAACTCAACAAGAAACTGACCGGCATGTCGTTCCGCGTGCCGACGTCCGATGTTTCCGTCGTTGACCTCACCGTGGAACTCAACAAGCCGGCCACCTACGCGGAAATTTGCGCGAAGATGAAGGCGGAATCGCAAGGCGCCATGAAAGGCGTCCTCGGCTACACCGAGGAAAAGGTTGTGTCGACTGATTTCCGCGACGAAGTTTGCACGTCGGTGTTCGACGCGGAGGCAGGAATCGCACTCGACAGCACTTTCGTGAAAGTCGTTTCCTGGTACGACAATGAATGGGGCTATTCCTGCAAGGTGCTCGAAATGGTACGCGTGGTCGCGAAATAACGGCATCACCGGCGTTCCCCGTGAGCGTAATCAAGATGGAGGACGTGGACCTCGCTGGCAAGCGGGTGTTCATACGCGCGGATCTCAACGTCCCGCAGGACGACGCGGGAAAAATCACCGACGACACGCGGATCCGTGCGTCTGTGCCGGCGATCCAGTACGCGCTCCATGCGGGCGCGGCCGTCATGGTGACTTCGCATCTCGGCCGCCCGACCGAGGGTGAATTTGATCCGGCGGACTCACTGGACCCGATCGCGCAGCGCTTGAGCGAGTTGCTGAAAGTGCCGGTTCCACTCAAGCGCGACTGGATCGGCGGCGTCGACGTCAAGCCTGGCAACGTGGTGATGCTCGAGAACTGCCGATTCAACAAGGGTGAAAAGAAAAACGACGACGCGCTGGCGAAGAAGATGGCGGCATTGTGCGACGTCTATGTGAATGATGCGTTCGGCACCGCGCACCGCGCGGAGGCGACCACGCACGGTATCGCCAAGTTCGCCCCGATTGCGTGTGCGGGACCCTTGATGGCCGCCGAGCTCGACGCGCTCGGCAAAGCGTTGCGCGAGCCGGCGCATCCGCTGGTTGCAATCGTCGCAGGGTCCAAAGTCTCGACCAAGCTGACGATACTTAAATCGCTCGCGGAAAAAGTCGACCAGCTGATCGTAGGCGGCGGTATCGCCAATACATTCATGCTCGCCGTGGGCCAGCGGGTGGGCAAATCGCTCGCGGAGCCCGGCCTGATCGGCGAGGCGCAAGCTATTATCGATTACATGAAAGCGCGCAGCGCGCAGGTCCCGCTGCCGGTCGACGTGGTGGTGGCGGCCGAGCTGTCCGCGCGAGCACGCGCCAATCTCGTCGCCGCCGACGCGGTCGGTGCCGACGACATGATTCTCGATATTGGTCCGCAGACTGCGGAATTGCTGGCCGGGATGATTGTCCGGGCCGGTACCGTTATCTGGAACGGTCCGGTCGGTGTGTTCGAGTTCGACCAGTTCGGCGCGGGGACCGCGCGCATTGCGCGCGCAATTGCCGAGTCGAAAGCATTCTCGATCGCCGGCGGCGGCGACACGCTTGCCGCGATCGCCAAATACGGAATCGCCGACAAGGTTTCCTATATGTCGACCGGCGGCGGGGCATTCCTCGAATTCCTCGAAGGCAAGAAGCTGCCAGCCATTGAAATTCTCGAGCAGCGCGCCCGCAAAGTTTAAGCGCTGGATTTGAGGCCAGACGCAATTCCGGTTACGCTGTCAGTCACTTTCCATCCTTGAAACGCGCGATCTCCTATGCCCCGCCGCACTAAAATCGTTGCCACGCTGGGCCCCGCCTCAAGCGACAAGAAGACGCTCGCCCGCATGATCGAGGCCGGGCTCGACGTCGTGCGGATGAATTTTTCTCACGGCACGGCCAAGGAGCATGGCGCGCGCGTCGAGCTGGTGCGCGAGCTGGCGCGCAAAGCCGGCCGCTCGGTTGGCGTGCTGGTGGATTTGCAGGGCCCGAAAATCCGCATCGGCCGTTTCGAGCACGATCGCATCGTGTTGAGCAGCGGCGACAAGTTCGTGCTCGATGCCGAATGCAAAATCGGCGACGCGACGCGCGTCGGCCTCGATTACAAAAATCTGCCGCAGGACGTGTCGAGCGGCGATACGCTGCTGCTCGACGACGGCCGCATCGTGCTCGCGGTGACCGCGGTCAAGGGCTCGCGCATTTTTTGCCTGGTCGAGCAAGGCGGTCAGCTTTCGAACAACAAGGGCATCAACCGCAAAGGCGGCGGTCTCACGGCGCCGGCGCTGACGGAAAAAGACATGCAGGACATCAAGACCGCGGCGCAGTTGAAGGCGGATTACCTTGCGGTGTCGTTTCCGCGCTCGGGCGCCGATATCCAGTGGGCGCGGGACCTGATGATAAAAGCCGGCGGCAAGGCGTTGATGTGCGCCAAGATCGAACGCGCCGAGGCGATTCCCGCACTGGAAGAAATTGTCGACGCCTCGGATTCGATCATGGTCGCGCGCGGCGACCTTGCGGTCGAGGTCGGTGACGCGGTAGTGCCCGCCTTGCAAAAGCGCATGATCCGCATGGCGCGCGAACGCAACAAGCTGGTGATCACGGCGACCCAGATGATGGAGTCCATGATCAACAATCCGATTCCGACGCGCGCGGAAGTGTCCGACGTCGCCAACGCGGTACTCGACGGCACCGATGCGGTCATGCTGTCGGCAGAAACCGCGGCTGGCAAGTTTCCGGTCGAAACAGTCGCCGCGATGGCGCGCGTGTGCCTCGAGGCGGAAAAAGAAGATGCATTTATCGCGGAACGCCGGCGCACCGGGGGACCGGAAACCGTCGAAGAAGCGGTTGCGCGGGCCACGATTTTTACCGCCAATAGCCTGTCGATCAAAGCGATCGCGGCGATGACGCAAAGCGGCAAAACCGTGCTGCTGATGTCGCGCATGAATTCGAGCGTGCCGATTTATGCGCTGTCGTCGGTGGTCGAGACGCGTCGGCGCGTCACGCTGTTTCGCGGCGTGTATCCGGTCAAGTTCAAGGGCGCGCGCGACCCCGAACGCGCGCTCAACATGGCAGAGGACGAGCTCCTGAAACGCGGCGCCGTCAATCCCGGCGATTACATGATACTCACGATCGGCGAGCCGTTCGGCAAGGCCGGCGGCACGAACACCATGAAAATCGTCAAAGTCGGCGAGCATCGGCATTCGTGATGATGGTCGACGGGCGATTTCGGCAAAGGCTAACTTGCTTGGCAAGTTAAGCGCAGCGGCGGCAGCCAAAATGCCAGGGCGAGCATCTCATTCCTGAGATATTCAAGATATGTAAGTTCGGCGTAAGCGGGCATCGCTAAACTCGCGCGACTCGATGCGCGGTGACGCGATGGGTTTCAGCGTAGTCAACCGCATTTCCTGAGGGTAGAATATCAACCCTTTCAACGCGTCAATTTCCGGTTTTCACGGCGCGCGTCGGCCAGTTTCAGGAGGTATGCATGTTTGAGCGTGAACTCGCGGCAACCGCGGCGGCCATGGTCGCCCCGGGCAAAGGCATACTTGCCATTGACGAATCGGGCAGCACTATCAAGAAGCGGTTTGACGCCATAGGGATCGAATCGAACGTCGAGAACCGTCGCGCCTACCGCGACTTGTTGATTACCGCGGGCGGTCTTTCGCAGTTCATCAGCGGCATGATCCTGTACGATGAAACCATCAAGCAGGCGACCAAGGCGGGCATGCCGTTTCCGGACGCGATGAAGAAATCGGGAATTCTGGCGGGCATCAAGGTCGATGCCGGTTCGAAAGCTCTGGCGGGCGCTGCGGGCGAGCAGGTTACCGAAGGCCTTGACGGTCTGCGCGAACGTCTTGCTGAATACAAGAAACTCGGCGCAACTTTTGCCAAATGGCGCGCGGTTATCAATATCGGCAATGACATACCGAGTCAATATTGCATAGACGCGAATGCGCATGCACTCGCCCGCTACGCCGCGCTGTGCCAGGAAGCGGGCATCGTGCCGATCGTCGAACCCGAAGTGATCATGGACGGCGCACATACGCTCGAGCGTTGCTTCGATGTTACAGAAAATACGCTGCATGCTTTGTTCAGAGCACTTTATCAACAGCGCGTTCACGCGGAGCATCTCGTGTTGAAAGCCAGCATGGTGATTTCCGGCAAAGAGTGCGCGCAGCAAGCCGGTGTGCAGCAAGTAGCGGATGCCACGGTGCAGTGTTTGAAACGTACCGTGCCCTCGGCCGTGCCCGGTATCGTGTTCCTGTCCGGCGGCCAAAGCGACGAAATGGCCACCGCACACCTGAGTGCAATGAACGCCGGCGGGGCCGAGTTGTCGTGGCCGTTGTCGTTCTCGTATGGCAGGGCGTTGCAGGCGCCGGCGTTGAAAGCATGGAAAGGCCAGTCCGCAAGTGTGCCAGCGGCACAAAAGGCGCTTTTTCACCGCGCTAAAATGAATAGTGCGGCATGTTCTGGCCGCTACCGTGCGGAAATGGAAAAGGAAAAGGAAGTACTGGCCGCCTAGACTCCTATCCGGCTGCCCATAAACAGTGCCCCGAGTTTCGGCGTGGTGCGGTTGTGGCTAGCCGCCAAGAAACCGGTTATCATGCGCCGTTACGCTGGCCGGCAAGCGATTTCAAGCACGGCGAACAATCAGTTTTCATCATTTTGGAGGGGTTCTAAATGGCATTGAAAATCCGGAGCATGAAAGACTTTAGTGCCGGGTTGATGTTTATCGGCATCGGCGCCTTGTTCGGCATCGGCGCAACCCAGTATCCGATGGGCACCGCGGTCAGGATGGGACCGGCCTACTTTCCCAGCATACTCGGCTGGGGCACGGTTCTTTTGGGACTCTTCGTGTTTGTCATGTCATTCCTGGAAGAAGACGAAGAGCCGACCCGCACGGCGTGGCGGCCGGTGATCATGGTGATCGGTTCGGTGACGGCGTTTGCCGCGCTCATCAATACTGGCGGCCTGATCACGGCAACTGTCGTGCAGATTATTCTGAGCGCTCTGGGCGGCCATGACTTTAGATGGAAAGAAGCGATCATATCGTCGGTCCTGATGTCGGTGACTGTGTGGGCGGTTTTTGACAAGGCTCTTGGCCTGCCGTTCAAGCTTTTTCCCTGGTCTTGAGCGACTGACACGAAATAACGGAGCGCACCATGACAGAACTTATCCAGCATTTGAGCCTCGGTTTCAGTGTCGCGCTGAGCCTGCAAAATTTGATGTATTGCTTCATCGGTTGCTTTCTTGGCACCCTGATCGGCGTGTTGCCGGGTATCGGCCCGGTGGCGACGATCGCGATGTTGTTGCCGATTACCTTCAACCTGCCGCCGACGCCGGCGCTGATCATGCTGGCCGGTATTTATTACGGCGCGAGCTACGGCGGATCGACCACGGCGATTCTGGTTAACCTGCCGGGCGAATCTTCGTCGGTGGTTACATGTATCGACGGCTACCAGATGGGGCGACAGGGCCGCGCGGGACCCGCGCTTGCAATCGCGGCGCTCGGCTCGTTCTTCGCCGGCTGCGTCGGCACCATCCTGATTGCACTGTTCGGCCCGCCGCTCGCGGAACTGGCGTTCGAATTCGGCGCGGCCGAATACTTTTCGATGATGGTGCTGGGCCTCGTTTCCGCCGTCGTGCTGGCGCACGGCTCGTTGATCAAGGCGGTATGCATGATATTGGTCGGGCTGCTGCTCGGCATCGTCGGCACCGACGTCAACTCTGGCATCGCGCGTTACAGCTTCGGGATTTCGGAACTGTCGGACGGCATCGGCTTCGTTTCCGTCGCGATGGGCATGTTCGGTTTCGGCGAAATCATCTCCAACCTCGAGGAAGGCGAAGAGCGCGAAGTCAATACCTCCAAGGTCGGCAGTCTGATGCCGTCATGGACCGATCTTAAAATGTCGTTCGGACCGATCGTGCGCGGCACGGCACTCGGCACGATCTTCGGCATCCTGCCCGGATCGCACACGGTTATCGCGTCGTTCTCGTCGTATACGCTCGAGAAGAAGCTGGCCAAAGACCCGTCTCGTTTCGGCAAGGGCGCGATCGAAGGCGTCGCCGGTCCCGAATCGGCCAACAATGCCGCCGCTCAAACCTCGTTTATTCCGCTGCTGACGCTCGGTATTCCGACCGGCGCGGTGATGGCGTTGATGGTCGGCGCCATGACGATCCAGGGCATAGCCCCGGGTCCGCAGGTGATGACGCAGAAGCCCGATTTGTTCTGGGGCATGATCGCGTCTATGTGGGTCGGCAACCTGATGCTGGTGATTCTGAACCTGCCGCTGATCGGCATGTGGGTGCAGTTCCTGAAGATTCCCTATCGCGTACTGTTCCCCGGCATCATCCTGTTCTGCTGCATCGGCGCGTTCAGCGTGAACAACAGCCCGGCAGAAGTCTATCTCGCCGGCCTGTTCGGGTTCTTCGGATATTTCTCCAACAAGTGGGGTTGCGAACCGGGCCCGCTGCTGCTGGGCTTTGTGCTCGGGCCGCTGATGGAAGAAAACCTGCGCCGCGCCATGCTGATTTCGCGCGGCGATGCGACGGTGTTCTTCACGCGTCCGATCAGCTGCGGCATGTTGATCGTCGCGCTATTCCTGCTGGTTATCATCGTCGCGCCGCAGGTTCGCAAGAAACGCGCCGAGGTAGTTTACGAAAGCGCGGATTGAGCAGAGCCGCCACGTAGTTTTTCAGTTTTGAATATTGCCCCGGACGACCTCCGGGGCAATTTTTTCTCCGCTTCCCGCAAGACGGCGAGGGATCCTCATGCAGCTCACTCCGGACGAAAAGAAAATGTTGCGCGGCGAACGGGGCGCGGCAGTCAAGGAGGCGATTGAGCTGCAGATCGAAGTCGGTAAATTTTTCGGCGCGAAACGGCTCGTGCCGGTGTCGAACGTGCACATGATGGGCGACATCGAGGTGATGGGGGACAGCGGCAAAGCGTTCCTCGAACGCATGAGCGATGCCGGTGCGCACTGCGCGGTGCCCACCACCACCAATGCACGCTGCATCGATTTCGACTATGTCGCCAAGCTCAAGCAGAATCCGGATGAGGCCGAGAAAGAACGCCAGCTCATCGCGTATTTGCGCAAGATGGACGTAATCACGGCCGACACCTGCATCAATTACCAGACGTTGTACCAGCCGCACCAGGGCGAACGCGTGGCCTGGGGCGACACCGGTACTGTGATTTACGCGAACTCGGTGTTCGGCGCGCGTTCCAACTTCGAGGCCGGCCCGGCCGCGCTTGCCGCAGGCATCACCGGACGCGTCGCCGAGTATGGTTTCCAGCTCGACGCCCACCGCAAAGGCACGTTGCTGGTCAATGTCAAAGCCGATCTCGTGGACTACGCCGACTGGGGTGCGCTCGGCAAACTGGTCGGCGAAGCGAACCAGGATTATTTCGCGGTACCTGTTTTCAACGGCATCAAGCGGCCCCCGACCTCCGACCAATTGAAGCATCTGGGCGCGTCACTTGCGAGCTACGGTTCCATGGGCATGTTCCACATGGTCGGCGTGACGCCTGAAGCGCCGACGTTGAAGGCCGCGTTCGGCGGCGGTAAACCCGGCTCAGTCACGACAATTACCAATCGCGATATCAAGCACGTTTATGCGGGTTACAACGCCAAGAATAATCCCTTGAACCTCGTGGTGTTCTCCGGTCCCCAACAATCGCTTTTCGAAATGAAAAATCTCGCGCAGCTCCTGGCGGGTAAAAAAGTCAAACCGGGCAGCCATCTGTTCGTGACGACCAGCAATGGCGTCAAAAGCGCCGCTCGCTCGCTCGGCTACCTGGACTCGATCGAAGCCGCCGGCGGCATCGTGCTCGAAGGCGTGTGTTTTTATATCCTGCAGAACATCGGCCAGATGCGGGTGCAAAACGGCTGGAGCAATCTCGTTACCAATTCAGCCAAGCTCGCCAATATCATCGGCGCGCACAAGTTCAATACGATATTGCGGCGGACCGACGACTGCGTGCGCATCGCGCTGACCGGGGAGGACCGGTGACAGGCGCGCGCGCGAAAGCGCCGCTCATCAAGGTCAGGCGCGCGTTCGGCGCGGTGGTTGAAGGCGTAGCGCTTGTTTCGCGCGAAGGTTTCAGTCCGCGTTATGATCTCGACCGCTGGACCGGCCTGATATCGCGCCCGGGCCACGCGCTGGAAGGGCACAATCTCAAGGACAAAGTACTGATCACGCCCAGCGCCAAAGGCGGAATTGCCGCGGGGTGGGCGTTTTACGACATCAAGCACAAAGGCATCGCGCCCAAGGCATTCGTGTTCGGTGTCACCAATCCGGTGATGGTGCAGGGGGCCGTGTTTGCGGGCATCACCATCACCGAAGGCTGGTCGCGCGATCCCTACGCGTGGATACACACCGGCGACGTCGTGCGGGTCGACCCGGCGAAGAAAACCCTCGAATTGATCGAGTCGCGGTCATAACCGCAGTTGTGGAGGATAGGCCCATGATCACCACCCGTATTCATGCAGTATTAGGCATTATCACCATGCTCGCATGGACTACGCTGGCGATTGCCCAGCGCGCAGACTATCCCGCAAAGCCGATACGCATAGTGGTCGCTTACACGCCTGCCGGCGCCACCGACATTCTCGCACGCACGATCGGCCAGAAAATGACCGAGGCGTGGGGACAGTCCGTGATTATCGACAACCGGCCGGGCGCAAATGGCAATATCGGCACCGAGTACGCCGCGAAAGCGACGGCGGACGGCTACACCTTATTGATGGTGACGGCCGGCACTCACGGAATCAATCCGAGCCTGTACCGCAAGCTCGGTTTCGATGCCGTCAAGGACTTCGCGCCGGTGAGCTTGGTGGCGATGGTGCCGAATATTTTCGTCGTCAATAATGCGGTGCCCGCAAAAGACCTGAAAGATTTCATCGCATACGCGAAAGCGAATCCGGGAAAATTGAATTATGGATCGCCGGGCAACGGCAGCACCGCGCACCTGTCGATGGAGCTCTTCAAGTCGATGACCGGCATCCAGATGGTTCACGTTCCGTACAAAGGCAGCGCTGGCGTGCTCGGCGACTTGATTGGCGGCCAGATCGTAGCGACCATGGACAACATGCCGCCGTATGTTCCGCAGGTGAAAGCTGGCAAGATCCGCGCGCTGGCGGTAAGTCCCGCGCGCCGTTCGCCGGCGCTGCCCGACGTTCCGACGGTCGCCGAGGCCGGGGTAGCGGGTTACGATTCCGGCGCCTGGTTCGGTCTGGTGGCGCCGGCCAATACGCCTAAGGACATTGTCAGCAAGCTGTCGCGCGAGACGGCACGTATTCTGAAACTGCCGGATGTGAGTGCCCGCTTGGCGGATTTGGGCGCGGAACCGGTGGGTGGCACACCAGAACAATTTTCCGCGCACATCAAAACCGAGATCGCGAAATGGGCCAAGGTCATCAAGGACGCCAACGTCGAACTGCAATGAAGTGACACGCACACCATGATCCGCGATCCCGAAACATTCAACATCCTGCTCGATACGTTGCGCCGTTTCGTGCGTGACCGGTTGATACCGGCGGAGGAACAACTCGTCGACAACGACGAGATTCCCGCCGCCATCATGGCTGAGATGCGCGAGATCGGTCTGTTCGGACTGACGATTCCCGTCGAATTTGGCGGCCTCGGTTTGACCACCGAAGAAGAGGTGCTGACGTCGATTGAAATGTGCCGCGCGTCGCCGGCGTTTCGGTCGATTGCCGGTACCAACAATGGCATCGGGTCGCAAGGCATCGTGATCGACGGCACCGACGAGCAGAAAAGGAAATACCTGCCACGCCTCGCGAGCGGCGAACTGATCGGCTCCTTCGCGCTGACCGAGCCCGGCGCCGGGTCGGATGCCGGCTCGCTTACGACCAGCGCGCGGCGCGACGGCGATCATTACGTGATCAATGGCGCCAAGCGCTATATCACCAACGCTCCCGAAGCCGGCATTTTCACGCTGATGGCGCGCACCGACCCGCAATCGAAGGATGCGGGCGGCGTGTCTGCGTTCATCGTCGAACGCAATACGCCGGGACTTTCCGTCGGCAAACCCGACCGTAAAATGGGCCAGCGCGGTTCGCATACCGCCGACGTGATTTTCGACAATGTGCGGGTGCCCGCGGAAAACATCATCGGCGGCAAGGAAGGCGTCGGGTTCAAAACCGCGATGAAGGTGCTCGACAAGGCACGCCTCAATATCGCGGCGGTATGCGTAGGCGCGGCGACGCGCATGCTGGACGAGGCGCTCAACTACGCGCTGCAACGCAAGCAATTCGGTCAACCGATCGCCGAGTTTCAGCTCGTACAGGCAATGCTGGCCGATTGCCAGACCGAGATTTTCGCCGCGCGCAGCATGACGCTCGAAGCCGCGCGCAAACGCGACGACGGCGGGAACGCTACAATGGAAGCGTCGTGCTGCAAATATTTTGCGTCCGAAATGTGCGGGCGGGTCGCCGACCGTGCAGTGCAGGTCCACGGCGGCGCTGGCTACATGGCCGATTCGCCAATCGAACGTTTCTACCGCGACGTGCGCCTTTTCCGCCTGTATGAAGGCACGAGCCAGATCCAGCAGCTGGTGATCGCGCGCAACATGATACGCAACGCGGGCCGTTAGCCTGTCGCAACCCCGAGGAGTCCCAAGTAGTGGCATTTGAAGAACTGTTACAGCAATTGCGCGAACGCACCGCGCGCGTGCTCGCCATGGGCGGGGCGGAAAAACTGGCGAAGCGTAAAGCCGAGGGCCATCTCAATGCACGCGAGCGCATCGATTACCTGGTAGACCCCGACAGCTTTTTCGAATCGGGCATGTTTGCTGTCGGCGTGCGTCCGGAAGTGCGCCACAAAACCCCCGCGGACGGCAAGGTTGCGGGTTTCGCGCGCATTGCGGGCCGCGAGATCGCGCTGGTGTCGAACGATTTCACGGTGCTCGGCGCGTCGTCGTCCGTGATCAACATGAAGAAGATCAAGCACGTGAAGCAGGTCGCGGCGAAGCGCGGCCTGCCGCTCGTGCTGCTCGGGGAATCGAGCGGCGCCCGCATGCCCGATCGCATGGGTTCGGCCGGCCGCGCGATCATCGCGCAGGACCCGACCGAGTACCAGCGGCTGCGTGAGACGCCATGGGTATCGGCGTTGCTCGGCGCCTGCTATGGTTCGTCGACCTGGTACTCGGCGATGTCGGACTTCGTCGTCATGCGCAAGGGCGCGATCATGGCGATCGCCAGTCCGGGAGTGACCTCGATCGCGATCAACAAGCCGATAGGCGCCGAAGAACTCGGCGGCTGGAAATTATTGACCGGCGTGTCCGGGCTGGCCGATCTCGCGGTAGACACCGATGAGCAGGCGCTCGACGCGATCAAGCGCTTTCTTTCTTATCTGCCGAGCCACTGCAACGAGCCGCCGCCGGTGCATCCGGTGCCAGCCGGTTCCGATGACGCTTGCCGCAAGATGCTGGATATCGTGCCCGAGTCGCGAAATAAAGTTTACGACGTACGCCATGTGATCAGGGCGATCGCCGACGCCGGCTCCACGTTCGAACTGAAAGAGCGCTACGGGAAATCGATTGCAACGGTATTCGCGCGGCTCGACGGCAAAAGCATTGGGTTTATCGCCAACAATCCAATGTTCAAGGGCGGCGCACTGGATGCCGATGCGTGCCAGAAAATCACGGGCTTCATGGTGTTGTGCGATTCGTTCAACGTGCCGCTGGTTTTTCTGGTCGACGTGCCGGGCTTCCTGATCGGCGTTGAAGGCGAAATGCGCGGTATGCCGGGTAAGGTGATCAACTGGATGAATGCGATGAGCCAGGTCACGGTGCCCAAGGTCACGGTGATCATGCGCAAAAGCTACGGTCAGGCCTATATCAACATGGCGGGCGGCAAAGGCGCCGACGAAGTCGCGTTGTGGCCGACAGCGGATCTGGGCTTCATGGATCCGGCGGTCAGCGTCAACGTGCTGCATGGGGTCAAGCAGGAGGACGACCCGGCGCGCTTCAAGGAACTCGTCGCGGAAGTGCAGCGCGATACCTCGGCGTGGGCGCTCGCCGAACTGTTCGAGGCGCAAACCGTGATCGACCCGCGCGACACGCGCGATTACCTGATTCGAACGCTCGAAGTGCATCGCATGCGGCTGAAGAACGGCGTTGGCGAACACCGGCTGCGCAACTGGCCGACGAGCTACTAAAGGGTGCCGGCGTGAAGGTTACGCACGCGGCTGGAACGCTGATGTTGGCGCTTACCCTCGTGTCGGGTGCTGCCGCACAAGGCTATCCGATCAAGCCGATACGCTTCGTCGTGCCCTATGCGCCGGGAGGCAACACCGACATCCTCGCGCGTTTGCTCGGGCAGAAACTGAGCGAAGCGTGGGGCCAGCAAGTCATCATCGACAACCGTCCGGGCGCGGCGGGGACCGTAGGGGCCGAGCTGGTTGCGCGAGCGCCCGCCGACGGTTACACGCTGATCATGGGGTCCTTCGGCAACATTATTGTCGCCAACAGTCTTTACAAAAATCTCAAATACGATCCGCTCACGGATTTTAGTTCGATTGCGTTAGTTTCATTGCCGCCCGGCGTATTGGTAGAGAATCCGGCAGTACCGGCGCAAAGCGTCCGCGAGTTGATCGCGTACGCCAAGAGTAACCCGGGCCGGCTCAATTACGGTTCGCCCGGAGCCGGCGCGTGGAATCACCTGTTTTTTGAATTATTCAATGCGAGCGCGGGCATCTCGATCGTGCATGTTCCCTATAAAGGCATTGCGCCGGCAGTGGTCGATTTGCTCGGCGGCCAAGTGCAGTTGGCGATATCGGCGTTTCCTACGGCGATGCCGCACGTCAGAAGCGGCAAGCTGCGCGCGCTCGCGGTCACGAGCGCCAAGCGTTCCGGCTTGCTGACCGACGTGCCAACGATCGCGGAGTCGGGATTGAGCGGGTACGAAGCGGCGGGCTGGTTCGGCGTCTTGAGTCCCGCCGGCACACCGCCCGCGGTGGTGGCAAAACTCAACGGCGAGATCAACCGCATCCTCGAGTTGCCCGAGGTCAAAGCGAGTCTCGCAAGCGATGGCGCCGAACCCGCGGGCGGCACGCCGGCGCAAATGGCGGAGTCGGCGCGCGCCGCCAGCGCCAAATGGAGCAAGCTCATACGTGAGCTCAATCTGCGTACCGAATGAAACCAAGTCGACGAGCAAGCAGGCCCGATCATGGCGTTTGAAGAATTATTAAAAGAGCTCGCATTGCGCGAGGAACGCGCGCTCGCGATGGGCGGCGCGGAAAAACTCGCGCAACGCAAAACCCAGGGCGTGCTCAATGCGCGCGAGCGCATTG
>Ga0265314_10001688_pt1 | contig 24028 bp, 21 predicted proteins | sample 4126metaG_FD_203106 | JGI IMG/M metagenome (GOLD analysis project Ga0265314, IMG submission 203106) | Rhizosphere microbial communities from Carex aquatilis grown in University of Washington, Seatle, WA, United States - 4-1-26 metaG | ecosystem: Host-associated > Plants > Roots > Rhizosphere >... | reverse complement strand
GCGCCTGGAAATAATCTTCGGCGCGGATCAGCGCGCCCGCCAGCACTTTGTTGCGGAACATCAGCCCGAAATCCTGCGGCCGCGTGCGAAACTCGTGTTCGTACGCGCTGAACATTTCGGTGATCGATATCGTGGTCTTGCAATCCTGGTAGACGAGCAGATCCGAGAGCCTGATTTCCTCGACGATCGCGCCGGCATCCGCGAGAACCTTCAACGCTGCTTCTACCGCGGGCGCAACGTCGGGATGGCAGCGCTCGTCGCCGTCGTACCAGTGCCGCACCCAGCCGACGCGCACGCCGCGCACCCCGCCCGTTATATCGCGCAGGTAATCGACCGGCGCGCGCTTCACGCTCGTAATGTCGCCCTCGTCATAGCCCGCGATCGCGCCGAGTACGATTGCCGCATCCTCCACCGTGCGCGTCATCGGCCCGCAGGTGTCGAATGTGAAAGTGTTGGGCAACACGCCGCGCCGGCTCACCAAGCCGTAGGTCGGCTTGAGTCCCACGATGCCGCAGTTGGCCGCCGGCATGCGTATCGAGCCGCCCGTATCGGTGCCGATGGCCGCGGGGAGAAGGCCCGCCGCGACCGCGGCGCCCGGCCCGCTGCTCGTGCTGCCCGGGAGATAACCGGGCTTCCACGGATTCATCGCCGGCGGCCACGGCAGATCCCACGATGGTCCGCCGTGCGCGAATTCGTAGGTGGTCAGCTTGCCCATGAGCACGCCGCCCGCCGCCTTCATGCACGCTTCGACGGCGGCATCATGCTCCGGAACGTTGTGCCGCAGGATTTTCGATTGCCCGGTGGTCAGCACGCCGGCCGTATTGATCACGTCCTTCAGTCCGTACGGAATTCCGGTCAGGGCGCCGGGGCCCGGATGCATCAACCGCTTTTCGGCGGCCTTCGCGCGCGCGAGGGCGATGTCCGGCGTCTGCGTCACGAAGCAATGCAGGTGCGGCTCGTATTTTTCGGTCCTCGCGAAAAGGTCCCGCACGACTTCTACCGGCGACGCGGCGCGCGTGCGATAAAGATCCCGCAGGCCCGCCACGGTCGCATACTCCGGCACAGGCCGCGCGGCGGCGGTCGCACGCTGCGACACCGGCACGTTCACGTCTTGACGCCGTCGAATATCAGGCGCCGGTGCGCGAACTTCCATTCGCCGTTCACGCGCCTGATCGTGTCGGTATAGACGCCGGCGTGCGTCATGTGCGGGAGCGCACCGGGGTCGCCGTTGTAGCCGAACAGATAGCAGCGTCCGCGGATGGTCGTGTCATCGATCTTTTCAAGATGCAGGCTGCCGTTCCAGTGCCGGCGATAGAGGTGGGCGCGGGTCGCGAAATCCTTCTTTTTATATTCGACCAGCGCGGCGCGCCCGATCACGTCGAACGTGCCGTGCTGTTCGCCGTCTTCGGTGAAACAGCTCGCGTACCACTCGGCGTCGCCGGAATCGCTCGCGAGGTTGTAGGCGGAATAGAGATTGAGTATTTCCACGTAGTCCGCGGGATCGACCGCAAATTTCTTCATCGTTCACTCCGCCAGATTCATCGCGAACGATTATAGCGCGCGCGATTGCCCGATGTGCCGGGACACCTCGAAGTAGTGCACCGAGAAGAGGCGGTCGTCATCGGTCCAGCATTGGCGCGCCTCGAAACCCGCCGCGCGCGCAAGCGCCTGAAACTCGGCGATCCCGTACTTGTACGAGTTCTCGGTGTGGATGGTTTCGCCCGCACGAAACTCGAACGCCCGGCCGGCCATCGTTACGCGCTGCGCCTTGAGGCTCGTCAGGTGCATTTCGATGCGGCCTTCCGCGGCGACGTAGCGCGCGTCGTGGCGGAACGCGTGCAAATCGAAATCCGCATGGAGTTCGCGGTTGATGTGACGCAACACGTTCAGATTGAATTCGGCCGTCACGCCCTGCGCGTCGTTGTAGGCCGCGTCGAGCACCGCGGGATTTTTCTTGAGATCGACGCCGATCAGCGCGCCGCCACCCGCGCCGAGCAACGGCGCCCAGCGCGCGAGAAACGCCCGCGCCTCGACCGGCGTGAAGTTGCCGATGGTCGACCCCGGAAAATAAAGCACGCGGCGCGGCGTTGCGGGTTCGTCCGGCGGCAACGCGAATTCGCGCGCGAAATCGGCGCGCACCGCCACGACCCGCATGCCCGGAAACGAGTTCGCGAGCGCGTGGCAGGATGCCTCGAGCTGCTCGCGCGCGATGTCCACCGCCGTGAACACGCGCGGCTGGAGTTCCTCGAGCAACGCCCGCGTTTTTTCGCTGTTGCCGCAGCCGATCTCGATCAGCGCGCACTCGCGCCCGAGCAGGCCCGCCATCGCGCGCGCGTGCCGGCGCATGATCGCAAGCTCGGCGCGCGTAGGGTAATACTCGGGAAGCCCGCAGATCGCCTCGAATAGCTCGCAGCCGCGCGCATCGTAGAAAAACTTGGGCGAGATTTCTTTTTGCGGCCGGCAGAGGCCTGCCCGCACCTCGTCCAGCATGCTCTCCTGGGGCGGCAGCAACTCGTGAAAGGCTATTCGCCCGGCTGGTTGCACGATGAGGGCGCTCGAAGGACGGTGTTGATGAAGACGTTCCGCAGCGACGCTGGCAACGCAGGGCGGGAGCCGCACGCAGGGCGCTGCGCGGACTCTAGAGACCGGCGACGTTTACCCGACCGGCTTGCGGTCGACCTGGCTTTCCAGCCATTTCTTGATGCGGTTGGCGTCGCCGATGCGGGTCTGCTTACCCCATGAATCGAGCAGGACTATGATCACGGGCCGCGCGGCAATCTTGGCCTGCATGACAAGGCAGCGGCCGGCTTCGCTGATATAGCCGGTTTTCGACAAGCCTATTTCCCAGGACGAATTCGCATTCCTGACCAGACCGTTCGAATTGCGGAATTGCAGGTTGCGGCCTGCGGCAGTCTCGACCTCATGCGTCGAGGTCGTCGTGAATTCGCGGATCAGCGGATATTCGTAAGCGCCCTTGACCATTTTGACGAGGTCTTCCGCGGTCGACACGTTTTCGCTCGACAAGCCCGTCGAATCGACGAAGTGCGTACTGAACATCGAGAGTTCAACCGCCTTGCGATTCATCGCCGCCACGAACGCCGGCGTGCCGCCGGGGTAAGCGCGGCTTAGCGAGGCCGCCGCGCGGTTCTCCGACGACATCAGCGCCAGGCGCAGCATTTCGCGCCGCGGCAGGCCGGTGCCCGCGGCAAGACGCGATCCCGTGTGCTTGATCGAATCGTAATCCGCGGTATCGATGTAGATCGTTTCTTCGGCCGGCAACTTCGCGTCAAGCACCACCATCGACGTCATCAACTTGGTGATCGAGGCGATCGGCGTTTTGTTCTGCGTGTTCTTGCCGTAGATCGTGTGCCCGTCGTCCACGTCGACGACCAGCGCCGCGGACGACTTCAGATTAGGCGAGCCGGCGACGACGCCGACTGCAGCAGGATGATGCGCATGCACCGTGACATGCGCGCGCGCCGGGCGGGCGGATGATTTGGACGGATACTTGACGGAGACGCGCGTTTTGCCTTCGGCGGCGCCGCTTGCGGGGATGGCCAGCAAACCCAGCGTGCCGAGCGCACATCCGGCAAGACGCAAAATCTTTTTATTCATTGCCTGTGTCCTCCTGCCTGCATTCAGACGCGTCCGGGACGCACCCCCAACGAAGGCAATAACATAACAAAATTCGGCGGTTAGGGAAAGATGTTAATTAAAAAGCCGAGCTGGATAGCTGGAAACCGTTCTAACTGCCACTGTAAACGGCCACGGGGTCCCGGCAACGTCGAAATAAGGCCGCCTTTACCGGCCGAATCCGCGACCAGGGTTGGAAGTGAAGCAGCGCGCCCTCCGACGGGATCCCCGGCTAACGCCGGTCCCGCAGACTGGAGCGTTTGGCGAGTCGCCTGTATGTGTGGTCATGCAGGTGATTGAGTATCGCCTTTTGAATAAACCTGGCCGCCTCGTTGGTGACGATTTCCCGCTCGTTGTCAAAAGTGACGATGTGATAACAGTCGCCGAGCCAGACCCCCTTTCGGGTCCCGCTCTGCACTTCTTTCAGAATCTGCTGGGAATTCCTCGGGGCCGTGGTTTCGTCGTCGATTGCATGCACGACCAGCAGATCGCTTTCCACCTGGTCGAGCGATTTGCGCAATGCCGCCATCATCTTGTTCGCCTCGTTAAGATAGCGGGCGGGTATCGCGGCGGCGCCGACTTCCGCCACGCCGTCCTTCTCGAGGGCGCGGGCAACCCGCCGCCGCATTTCCACATTGCGAATTCCGTACGGGTCTCGTTCCTTGTATTGCCAGTTCCGGCATCCAAGCCAATAAGCGATCCGCAAGAGCGGCGTGTACCATCCGATCGCCCAGCCGTCATAGCGCAGCATGGGGGAAAGCGCGACCATGGATAGCACGTCGGTGCGCTGCGTACAAGCCACCAACCCGAGCGTCGCGCCGATGCTGAGTCCGCAAATCGAGACCGTATCGTGGTTCTGGTAAAGGCGGCCGATTTCGTCATCGACAGCCTCGCTCCATTTTTCCCAGGATGGCGCTACGGCAGGCGCGATCTGACTTGCCGAGTAACCCGGTATTTCCAGCGCCGACACCGTATAGCCGAACTGCCCGAGCGCTTTCGGTATCGCCCCCAATTCGGCCGGCGTGCCGCACAAACCGTGAAGCAAAATCACCGCGTGCTGGTTATCACCGCCAATAACTAAGGTCTCTTCCATCTGGATCCTTTGCGTCCGTTGCGCGAGATTGCGGAAAAACGGTCGCCATGATCATTGACAAACCGGCAGTCGCGACTTAACTTGGCCCACACGTGAAATCGAATACGACGATACGCTTCTCCAATGAAAATCCGAAATTCCAAACGCTGGTCAAAAGCAGGGCCGGAAAGTTATCTCGCCGGAATCGCGGGCGTATGCATTGCATTCGCGCTTCGGTACGTCCTTCATCCCGTGCTGGACGACCATATTCCGATGCTGTTCTTTGCGATCAACTGCATAGTGATCGCCTTTATTTACGGGTTCTGGCCGTCGTTCTGGATGCTGCTTCTCAGCATGCCCATCGCCTTTTTCTTTTTTGTCGAGCCCTACAATTCTTTCGACCCCTTTATCGACAAGCAGGACATTTTCCTGTTTATCGTGTACTCAACGCTGATCGGACTGACCGCGGCGATGTTCGAATTATTGCACAGGGCCCAGTACAAATCGGCGCTGCTCGTGCTTGTATCCGAGACGCGCTATCGACTGCTGGTGGAGGCGGACGAGGACAGGCGCAACGCCCCGAAGCACATACGGGAAATTTGAAGCAAATTTCCGCGCAGTGCACACACAGCCGCACTTCCTTGTATTACGCCCGTCCCGCTTCTTCGGAGTTCCGACCGTCGAATTCGAAACGGCAGTTTCAACGCGGTTAGAAAACACCGATATGGTGCGATGCCGGCGCGGGCCGGCGGCGGTACGTTCAACGCGTGTCTGTTATCGCCTTTACTGACCACATGACGCATTCCTCGAGCTTGACCTGCGCCAGATCGCGCGCACGCGAATTCGGCAGCATATCGATTACGTCGTGCAGGTCTTCTGCCAGCTGCTTGATCTCATTGACCTGTTGACGCTCTTCTTCAGTAAGATGGCGTTGCTCTTTGCGAAATACGGGTGACATGTATCCTCCGTCGACGGGTGCGTCCCTGATCAATCTACTTCGTTATCGCCCTCTGCTTCCCGCCGCTCTCCGGCAAACAGGGGAAACAGCAATGGCAGCAGCAGGAGGGTGAAAAACGTCGCCGAGACAATCCCGCCCACGATGACCACCGCGAACGGACGCTGTGTCTCCGACCCGATGCCGTGGGAAAGCGCTGCCGGCAATAAGCCGAGCCCGGCCATCAATGCGGTCATAACGATGGGCCGCAACCGCGAAACCGCGCCTTCCATGACCGCCTCGTCGAGACTTTTGCCGTTGCGCATGATTTCCGCGAATTGCTCGACCATGATGACGCCGTTCTGCACCGAGATGCCGGCCACCGCGATAAAGCCGACCGCCGCCGAGACCGACAGGTGCAATCCCGCAAGCCCAAGTCCCGCAAGACCGCCGATCAATGTGAACGGCACCATCAGCAGCACGAGGATCGCCTGTTTGATCGAGCCGAAGGCCCAGAACAGCAGCACGAAGATCAGAAATACCGAAACCGGGATAATGACTTTCAGGCGCGCAATCGCGCGCTGCTGGTTCTCGAACTGCCCGCCCCACGTCATCGAGTACCCGGGCGGCAGCTTCACCTTCGCATAAACTTTTTCCATGGCCTCGGCGACGAAACTGCCCTGGTCGCGGCCGAGCAGGTTTGCCTTTATCGCCACATTGCGACCGCCAGCTTCGCGCGATACGCGGCCCGCGCCCTGCTTGACCGCCACGTCGGAAATAAATCCGAGCGGTATGGTGCCCGCGTTGTTGGGCAGCGCGATGGGGAGATCCGATACGTCGTCGACGCCATCGCGAAATTCGGCGTCGATCCGCAGCGTCACGTCAAAGCGCCTGTCGCCCTCATAAAAAATGTTGACGGGCGCACCGGCAAACGCCGACTGTATCGTGGCGTTGACATCGTTGACATTGAGCCCGTAACGCGCCATGCGGGTTCGATCCAGCGTCACCGTAAGCTCGGTCTGGCCGCCGATCTTGAACACGCCGACATCGGACGCACCGCGTATGCCGTTCAATACATCGGCGATCTGGGCGCTCTTGTCCTCGAGAATCTGCAGATCCGGACCGAAAATCTTGACGACGATTTCACCCCGCGCACCCGAAATCGCCTCGTTCAGGTTGTCCTCGATCACCTGGGAAAAATTGGTCTGAATGCCGGGCATGACGCGGATCTTCTGCGTCATGTCGGAAATCATGTCGTCCTTGGTCGCGAAACGCCAGGTGCCGCGCGGGGTGAGGTCCGCCTTGATTTCCAGGTTATAGGGCCCTTTGGGATCGGTGCCGTCATCCGGACGGCCGACTTGCGTGACGACGCTCGCGACCTCCGGATAGCTTCGCAGTATCGCGCGCACCTGGCGTTCGACCTCTTTCGTGCGCTCGATATTCGCGGATGGCGGCAGTGTTATGACCAGCCAGATGTTGCCTTCGTCGAGCTTCGGCAGGAATTCGCTGCCGAGCTTCGGCGCCAGCGCCATCGCGAGCGCGAGCAGCAGCACCGAGCCTGCCACGATCATTTTGCGGTGCTCCCCCGCGCGCTGCAGCATCTTGCGGTAACGGCGCTGGAAGCTTTCCATCCACGGGCTGTGCTTCTCCGCCAGGTTCCCTTTGCGCAGCGAGTAACTGAGCAGCGCCGGCACCAGCGTCAGTGTCAGCAGGATCGCGCCCAGCAGCGCGAACGACAGCGTGAATGCCATCGGCGAGAAAATTTTTCCCTCCACGCGCTGAAACGTGAAGATCGGCATGAAGGCGAGAATGATGATCGCCTTCGAAAACATGATCGGCCGCCCGAGTTCCAACGCGATATTTTTCAGGGTGTGGATGCGCCAGCCATACCCGCTGTGAATGGGATTCTGCTCGGCGGCGCCCAATGCGAGCCTCACCATCAGCGCTTCCACCAGCACCACCGCGCTGTCGATGATGATGCCGAAATCGACCGCGCCCAGCGAAATCAGATTGGCGCCGACGCCGCGCGCATCCATCAGCACGAACGCAAACAGCAACGACAGCGGAATCACGGTAGCCACGGCGAACGCCGCGTGCCAGCTGCGCAGGAAAACCACCAGTATCGCCACCACCAGGCATGCGCCTACCGCGAGATTTTCCGTAACGGTATGCACGGTATGCGCCACCAATTCGGTGCGATCGTAGTGCGGCACGAGACGCACGCCGGGAGGCAGTTTGGGCAAAAGTTTGGCGATCTCGACCTTAAGATCCGCGACGACCGTGGTCGCATTCTGACCCTTGGTCATTTGCACGATACCCTGCACGACGTCGTCGCGGTCGTTGAACCCGACCAGCCCCGACAACGGCCGCGCGCCGATGCTCACCTTGGCGAGATCGCCGACCTGGATCGGCCGGCCGTTGCGCGAGGCGACCACCACGCGGGCGATATCGTCGAGGTCCTGATAGAGCCCGATGCCGCGAATCACCAGCGCCTCATCGCCGCGCGGCAGGATGCCGCCGCCGGTGTTGGCGCTGTTATTGGTCAACGCCTGCGCGAGTTGATCGATCGTTATCGCGTACTTGCGCAGCAGAAACGGATTGACGCGCACCTGGTATTCCTTGACGCGGCCGCCGAAACTGACGATGTCGGCGACACCCTGCGTACGCCGCAATGCGGGCTTGATCACCCAGTCCTGCAACGCGCGCACTTCGTATAGCGGCATGTCGGGCGGCGCATCCACGATATAGCGGTAAATCTCGCCCACCGCGTTGGTAAGCGGCGCGACTGCAGCCTGGATGTTCGGCGGAAGGTTGACGTCGACCAGGCGCTCGAGCACCTGCTGGCGCGCAAAATAATCGTTGGTGCCGTCCGAGAACGTGAGCGTAACTACCGACAGGCCGGTGATCGACACCGAGCGCAGATTGGTCATGCGCGGCACGCCGCTCATCTGCAATTCGATCGGCAACGTGACCGCGCGCTCGACCTCCTCCGGCGCCTGGCCGGGCGCCTGGGTGATGATCTGCACCTGCACGTCCTGCACGTCGGGAAACGCCTCGACCGGCAGGTTGCGCCACGCGGACCAGCCGAATATCGCCAGCGCCACGGCCAGCGCGAGCACGAAGACCCGCTGCTGCAGCGCAAATGTGATCAGTCTATCGAGCATCGTGAACGCCGAAACTAATCGACGCCCGCCAGTTCGGAATTAAGCAGCAACGCCCCCACGGTCACCACCCGATCGCCGCCGTTGAGCCCCTGTTTGACATAGCTCTCGCTGCGGCCTTGCAGCCCCAAAACGACCTGCCGCTTTGCAAACACACCCGGTTCGGACTCGACGAATACGAAGCTGTAGAGACCTTCGGTCAACAACGCCGAATTGGGAATACGCGGCAGTTTCGCCTGCGTTTCCGCGAGCGGCGTCACCCGCGCGTACATTTCGGGCTTCAGGAGACGCTTGGGATTTTCAAGCACGCACCGCACCTGCACGCGGCGCGTCGACGGATCGAGCACCTCGCCCACCGCCGCCACGCGCGCGGGAAACTGCTGATTCGGATACGCATCGACCTCGACAAATACGCCCTGCCCCGCATGCAGGGCGCCGAGGTTGCGCTCGGGCAAATCGACAATCACCCACAAGTGAACGGGGTCCGTGATAACGAACAAGGGGCTCTGCGCGTCGGGCCTGACTTCAGTACCCGGATTGACGTTGCGCTCCGCCACAATACCGGTGATCGGCGCGCGCAGCGTGTAAACGTTGCCGCCCTGATCGGTCATCGCGGCGTCAAGATTGCGCAACCGCATCCGGGCGCGATTGTGTTCCGCTTCAGACTGGCGCAAGTCGCTTTCCGCACCCTCGAAATCCTTGCGCGCAATGACCTCCGCCTGAAACAGCTCCTTCGAGCGCGCGTAAGCCTTTTCCCTGAGCTGCAGATCCGCGCGGGATTTGGCGACGTCGGCGGCGGCGGCGGCAAACTCCGGCGAATCAATCTGGACCAACGGCTGCCCCGCAGTCACGCGGTCGCCCGGCTGCACCAGGATGCGGGTCACGCGCCCCGCAATCGGCGAACTCACGCGCACCGTGTGATTTTCATCGTAGGCGACGCGCGCGCTCAACGGATCCAGCAGCGGCTCGGGCAATGCTTCCACCGCTTCGACCTTGATGAAACTCAGTTGCGGCGCGCCGGCGGCAAAGCGCAATTCGCGCGAATTGAGTTGGGCCGGCGCTGCGGATTGCGGTTTGGGATCGCCGCGTGGAGCGCCGTACTGAATATAGAACCATACCGCGGCCGCAACTGCGAGCGTCGCGCCTAGTGCAATGAAAACAAGACGGCGACTTTTCATATGCGTCTAAGTGATTGAATCGGACAATGGTTGCCAATCCGACGCGCGGTCCCCCGACGCGCGGTCCCGTAACTTACACTATTCGTGCGGGTTGCGCACCTGAAACGTGTCGATTGCGTCATTGATTACCGAAAAAAATTCCGGCCGGCAGGTCGCCCCGCCAGCCGGCAAGGAAGTCCGGGCCCGTAACCGTCTTGGCACGGCAACCAGCGCGACTCCGAGGAGGATTCAACATCAAGGCAGACATCACGACGTTCACTGCGGCTACTCAACCGCTTGACCGGGCGCAAGCATAGACAAATCAACTTACGCCAGACTTACTAAGCATCCGGTTCAACAGGCTCCGGCTGCGATGACGACAACATGTGTGGATTCAAATTACCGCCGACCGTAAGCGTGGCGTAAGTTTGCCGGTTGATCATGTTTGGCCGGCAAAGCAGACGAGCGCAATGCCTAACCCATCAAGCAAGGAATAACATGGAACAAGGTCGCGAACAATATGTAGTGCCGGTCGGCCCGGGCGGTTTGCTCGGACGCCTGGGGCGAGTGCTGATATTCGCAGTCACCGGCGGGTTCTTATACCCCAACGTATGCATCGAAGGTCTGGATTGCACGAGGATCCAGGACGGCCAGCAAGGCGACCTTTACGACAAGAAGAAATAGCGGCATACAGCAGTGTCCAACCGTTGGCCGGCTTTCGACTGCATATCTCCTGCACGAAGTCCCGGCGGTCTGTTGCGATTTGCTTCGATTAAAACCGCGTCAGCCTTGCTGGCGACCGCCCGCGCGCAAGTGGCAACTTGAGGTCGTTATCCGGCCCGGGTCCGGTGCACGATTGCGGCGCCATGAGGGAGCCAATACGCGCATCGGCAAGTGCATTTCGATTCCGCGCGAACTCGGCGGAAATCGATTTCGTGTCGATCGCAATATCGCCGGGCGAGGACGCTGACACAAGCGAGCACCGCGCCGACGAATCCCGAAGCGGACGCGACTCCTCCGTATCCTGTCATTTTTTGGCTGTATTGGGTTCGATTTCCGCGACGGCAGTCGCCGCCCGCCACGCCGCCAGCGATTTCGCGTAATCCGCCAGCGTGTTCGAAGCTTCGAGGCGGGTCGCATAAAGCTGGCGCCGCGCGTCGAGCAGATCGAGCACGCCGATCGCGCCTTTGCTGTACGCAAACTCGGCTCCTTCGGCGGCGCGTTGCGCTTCCTGCGTAAGCGTCTCGCGGAACCGCTGCACCCGCTCGGTCGCCGCGTCGAGATCGGCGCGGCTTTTGGCAATCTCTCCCATCGCAAGGGCGCGCACGCGCTCGAGATTGTCGCGCGCGGACTGCAGTTCGACTTCGGCGCGCCGGATTTCGCCTTCGAAATAATAATTGGTGAAGAGCGGAATGCTGACACCGACGCCGAAAGTATTGTTGCTGAAATCGCCCGGATAATGATTGAACTGCGCAGACCCGGTGATGTCGCGCGTGCGCGATGCGCGCGCAAGCTCGCGATTCTTGTCCGCCGCCGCGACGCGCGCCTGCGCCGCCTGCACATCGGCGCGCCCCGCGATCGCCTGATCGAATTCGAGTGCGTCCGGCACTCCACCGATCTCCGGCCATCCGTCCGTCGCGGTGATGCGCGCGGCATCGCGTTCGACACCCATCATGTAAGCCAGCGCGGTCTGCGCTTTCTGCCGCTCCGCCTGCGCGGTGCGCGCGTCGTTTTGCGCGCGCAACGCATCGACGCGAATGCGGGCGACTTCTGAGCGCGCGATGTCGCCCGCCTGGAGCCGGCGCTCGACGGCGTCGATGGTTTTCTGGAATAGCCCGGCGGTCTCGGTCGAAATGCGCTGCTTTTCCTGCGCGGCGACGAGATCGTAATACGCGGAGTACAGCGCGACTTTCTGCTGGCGCTGGATGTCCGCATACTCGCCGCGGCTCGCGCGGATATTCTGATCGGCCGCATCCATGCGCAGTTCGCGCTTGTTCCCGCGCTCGAACAGTTGCTGCACGGAGAGGATGCTGCCGATCTGCTTGTCGCGGACGTCGCCCGAGCCTATGCCCGAATGCGGATTGACCGGGCTCGCGTTGAACGACAGGTTGGGATTGGGCCGCTGGGCCGCCGCGATGCGGTCGGCTTCGGCGCCTTCGACGAGCCGCTGCCCGGCCTGCAGTTCGCGGTTGCGCTCGACGAAAAAAATCTCCGCCTGACGCAGCGTTAACTGCGCCAGGTCGGAGTTTAAAGAGGCCAGGCTGGGTGCCGGTTCAGCTCCGGCAGCGACAGCGCTCCAGCCCCCGAGGAGGAAAGCAAGAGCAAAAGTTCGCAAACCTGACAACATCATGTTGTGACTTTCCGGAACATGCTTGCTGCGACATCCCGACCTGCCGCAACATGACCAACAAATGTTAGCAATCGTCTCTTACTCCAAGCTTACAGGGTGGCGTCCCCGGCCAGCGGAAGCGAAATCTACCATACCGCGGGCGATTTGCGAGTGCGCTACACTATGAAACTACAAATGTTTATTTTTCACATACTTAGTCGGGCATGCGCATCCTGATAGTCGAGGACGACCCGGTGCTCGCCGACGGGCTCACCCGCTCTTTGCGGCAGGCTGAGTTTGCGGTGGATTGCGCCCACGACGGCGAAGAAGCCGATCACATACTCGCCGCGCAGACCTACGATCTGGTGATTCTCGATCTCGGGCTGCCCAAGCTCGACGGTTTCGACGTGTTGAAGCGGTTGCGCCGGCGCGGCGCGGCGGTGCCGGTACTGGTGCTGACCGCGCGCGACGCGCTGTCCGACCGCGTCAAAGGTCTGGATCTTGGCGCCGACGACTACCTGACCAAACCGTTCGACCTGCCCGAGCTGGAGGCGCGCGTGCGCGCGCTGATCCGCCGCGGCCAGTCGGGGGGCAGCTCGTTCCTGACGCACGGGCCGCTGGTGCTCGATACGAGCGGCCGCCGCGCGACGCTGGCCGGTGCGCCGCTCGAGCTCTCGGCGCGCGAAATCGGCGTACTTGAAATATTGATGCTGCGCAGCGGGCGCGTAGTCAGCAAAGAGCAGGTCGCCGGGCAACTCTACGGCTGGGACGAGGAAGTCGGCGCCAACGCCATCGAGGTCTACGTGCACCGGCTGCGCAAAAAAGTCGAGTCGGCCGGGGTGACGATACGCACGATCCGCGGCCTGGGTTACCTGCTGGAAAAAGACGCGTGATCGCGGTCGCCGACGAACGCGCGACGCTGCGCCATCAGCTGCTGACCTCGCTGCTGGCGCCCATCGTGCTCGTGACGTTGCTGAGCGCGGTCGTCACCTATTACTACGCATTCAATTTCGCCACCCTTGCCTACGACTACTCGCTGTTCGATTCCGCGCTCGATATCAGCCGCCAGACCCGTCTGAACAACGGCGCGCTGCACGTCGACCTGCCGAGCGCCGCGCTCGACATGCTGGAGTCCGACAACCACGACAGCATTTTTTACATGGTCAACAACGCCAAGGGCGAGTTCGTCGCCGGCCACCGCGGGTTGCCGCTGCCGCCGGAAGAGTCGCCGCCGGGCAAACCGCTTTATTACGATGGAAATTTCCGCGGCAATCCGGTCAGGATCGCCGCGCTGCATGCCACGGTCAACGGCGCGCCGGCCGACCAGCCGGTACTGGTGCTGGTAGGCGAGACGCTCAACAAGCGGCGCACGCTGGCAAACGAGGTGCTGCTGGGCATGCTGCTGCCGGAATTTCTCCTGATTGCGCTGGTCGGCGCGCTCGTGTGGTACGGCATCGAGCGCGGCCTGCGGCCGCTCGCCACGCTGCAGACGGAAATCGGCAGCCGTTCGCATCGCGATCTGTCTCCGCTGCCGGAACAAAACGCGCCGGGCGAAGTCCGCGCGCTGATCCGCGCGATGAACGATCTGCTCGCGCGCCTTGCCTTCGCGCTGTCCGCGCAGCAGCGGTTTATCGCCGATGCCGCGCACCAGTTGCGCACGCCGCTTGCGGGCATCAAGACCCAGGCCGAACTCGCGCTGCGCCAGCAAAGCATGGACGAGGTGCAACACACGCTGCTGCAATTGAATACGGCGACCGGTCAAACCACCCACCTCGTCAATCAGCTGCTTTCGCTCGCGCGCGCGGAGCCCGGCGCCAATCGCGCGCAGGCGATGCAAAGACTCGACTTGAACGAGCTCGCGCGCGAGACCACCACCGAGTGGGTGCCGCACGCGCTCGAGCGCGACATCGATCTCGGACTTGACGAAACTGCGGACGGCGGCGCGCCCGCGATGATCGAGGCGGACGGCCTGTTCATCCGGGAAATGCTCGGCAATCTGCTCGACAACGCCATCCGCTACACCCAGCGCGGCGGGCGCGTCACCGTGCGCGTCGCCGCGGAAGCCGGGCGCGCGGTCCTCACCGTTGAAGACAACGGGCCGGGCATCCCGCCGGACGAGCGCGAGCGCGTGTTCGAGCGCTTCCACCGCGTACTCGGCACGGGCGCCGAAGGCTGCGGGCTCGGGCTCGCGATCGTGCGCGAAATCGCGCAGGGGCACAATGCCGAAGTGCGGCTGACCGCCGGCACGAACGGCATCGGCACCATGGTCAGCATCGACTTTCCACGCATCGCCTGACCACGAACGCGCGCCATCATGTCCACTACTGACCGCTATACGACCACTGCGATCGCGTTGCATTGGCTGATCTTCGCGTTGATTGCGTGCGGCTTTACGCTTGCGGTTTATATGGTGGACCTGACGCTCTCGCCGCTCAAACTCAAGTACTTCGCCTGGCACAAATGGCTCGGCGTCACGGTTTTTCTGCTGGCGCTGGTCCGCGCCGCCTGGCGCCGCACGCACCGCGCACCGCCATTTCCGCCCGGCATTCCCGAATGGCAGCGGCACGCCGCCAGTGCGATGCATATGGCGCTCTACGCGCTGATCCTCACCATCCCGGTCACGGGCTGGCTTTACAGTTCCGCCGCCGGCGTGCCCACGGTCTATCTCGGCGTCATGCCGCTGCCCGACCTGGTGTTGAAGGACAAAGCGCTCGCCGAACTATTGAAATACGTTCATGTCACATTAAACTACACGCTGCTGGTCCTGGTCGTCATGCACGTCATTGCGGCTTTGCAACATCACTTCGTCGCGCGTGATGAAGTGCTCGCGCGCATGCTGCCGTGGACCCATGTCCGAAAAGGAAACCCCGGCAATGCATAACCCGCGTAGTACCCTGTTCAACCTGTTCGTTGTCGCCGCGCTGGCGGCGGGCGCCATTCCCGCCGCCGCCCAGTCCGTGCTCTACGACAAGAGCCGCATAACCTGCGTGTCGCGCCAGATGAACGTGCCGGTCGAAGCGCGCTTCAAGAAATTCAGCGCGCAAATCACGTTCGACCCGGGCAGGCCTGCTGCCGGCGCCGCCCGCATCGAAATCGAACTCGACAGCTTCGATATAGACAATGCCGAGGTCAATGACGAAGCGCGCGGCAAACAATGGTTCGACGCGCACAATTTTCCGAAGGCGACGTTCGTCGCCGGCAGCATCAAGCCGCTCGGCGGCGGCAAATTCGAAGTGCGCGGCCCGTTGACGATCAAAGGCCGCACCAACGAGGTCGTCACGCCGTTCACCTACAAGGAGGAAGCAGGCGCGGCAATTTACGACGGCACATTCGCAATCAAGCGCCTGCAGTACAATATCGGCGAAGGCGCGTGGAAGGACACCGACACCGTCGCCGACGAGGTGCAGATCAAGTTCCATATCGCCGTGGCGGCCGCCAAAGCGCCCGCCAAAAAATGATTGATTAACGGGGAATCGACATGAGATGCAATATTGCTTTGGCCGTGCTGGCGCTCGGCGCCACGTCGCCGGCGGTCACCGCCATGGAATCGTATACCGCCGACCCCGCCCACACGTTTCCGAGCTTCGAAATTTCGCATGGCGGCGATTTCACGCTGACGCGGGGGTTCTTTCAGAAAACTTCCGGCAGGATAACGCTCGACCGCCAGGCCAAAACCGGCAGCATCGAAATCGTGGTCGACACCGCATCCATGACCACCGGCCAGCAGGCGCGCGACAACATCGTGCGCGCCAACTGGCTCAAAGCCGAGCAGTTCCCGCAGATGATCTACCGTTCGAAAAATCTGAAGTTCACCGGCGACGTGCCGACGGGCGCGGAAGGCGAACTGTCGCTGGCGGGCGTCACGCGGCCGGCCAGCCTCGCGATCACGTCGTTCAAGTGCCGTCCCCACCCGGTCAACAAAAAGCCGCAGTGCGGCGCCGACGGCACCGCCAATATCAAGCGCAGCGATTTCGGGCTGAACGCGCAGTCGAGCGTCGGCGACGATATCCGCATCCTGTTCCAGATCGAAGCGTACCAGGACTGACGCGCGCCGCAATATAACAGCGCGCCGGCTGCTATTTGCAGGTCGGCTCGCCGCCCTTGCTGCGCTTCCAGTTGGTGCGGAAATCGGTGAGGCTTTCGACGAACACGATGAGGTCGTCGGTTTCCTGCGCGGAGAGCTTGAGCGGTTTCAGCAGCTGCTCGCCATCCGCGCGCGGCCGCTCGACGTTCAATTCCGAGTAATACCGCACCACTTCGCGCAGCGTACCGATCTGCCCGTTGTGCATGTACGGTCCCGTCAACGCCGCGTTGCGCAGCGACGGCACCTTGAACTCGCCGAGATTGCGCTGCACGGAATCGACGCGTTGCGTCGCCGCCGCGGTCGTGCGCGCGGCATCGTCATTGTACGGACCGAGCAGGTTGAAATGACTTTCTTTAAGCAGCCTGATGCCCTCGTAGCGCCCCGGATCGGAGCGGCCCTTGGCTGCGGATGACGACACGCCCGTCGCATAAAACTCCCCGTTGGTAAACCGCGGCCCCGTGTGGCATGTGACGCAGTTGCCCTTGCCGATGAATATCTTGAGGCCGCGCTGGGCGGGGATCGAGTAGCGCGCCGCGGCGGCGCGGTCGCCGCGCGCGAGCGCATCGCGGAATTCGTCGAAAGCGGTGCGCGCCGCCACGATAGTCTCCTGAAATGCGGCGAGCGCTTTGCCGACATCGACCAGCAGGGCTTCGTCGGTGGGCGCCGCGGCCGGGGCGCGCCCGAAGGTGCGCGTGTAATGGCACGCCAGCTCCGCGTCGGTGCGCACGAGTTCGGCGACGTGCCGGGGGCTCGATGCGAGCTCCTTTTCATTCAGGATCGGCCGGATGCTCTGCGACCACAGGCTATCCGCGGCGCCGTCCCATCCGTACCAGCGGTGATAGCGCACGTTGACGAGATTCGGCGTATTGCGGTCGACGGTCTGCATGCCCTCGCCGCGCACGAGCCCGTCGCTCCAGTCGCGCTCGGGCACGTGGCACGAACCGCACGCGAGCTTGCCGCTGCCCGACAGGCGGTTCTCGAAAAACAGCTGCTCGCCGAAGTCGATGGCTGCAGGCTTGCCGGACACCCGGTTGCTGGGATCGGGCGACCACGCCTGCGGCCACGGCCCGTGCTGCATGATGCGGCTCAACTCGTCGGCGGTGAATTCGAGCACGCCGTCGTCGGCGAAACCCGGCCGCGACAATACCGCGGCCAGCGCAAGTAACGCACCTGCAACCAATGTTCGCATCATTGTCCAGCGTCCTGTAATTGCACCCGATGCGACATGATACCAAGCGGCGCGGTGTCCGCGCAGCAGGGCGTGCCGCCGGCTTCAGCTGACCGCCGCGGCGACCCGGCGCGTGTCCGCGTTGGCTGCGTCGCCCTGCGCCGCCTCTTCCTGCTGCTGCAACGCCCACATTTCGGCGTAGGCGCCGCCGCGGGCGAGCAGTTCGCGGTGGGTGCCGCGCTCGACGATGCGGCCGGCGTCCATCACGAGTATCTGGTTGGCATCCATGACCGTGGAAAGCCGGTGCGCGATGACCAGCGTCGTGCGTCCCCGGGCGATCTGCTCGAGTTCCGCCTGAATGGCCTGCTCGGTCGCGGAATCGAGCGCCGAAGTGGCCTCGTCGAAGATCAGGATGCGCGGATTTTTCAATATCGCACGCGCAATCGCGACGCGCTGCTTCTCGCCGCCCGACAATTTAAGGCCGCGCTCGCCGACGCGCGCCTCGAAACCGTCGGGCAGGCTCGTGATGAAATCGTAAATGTGCGCCGCCTGCGCCGCCGCGATGACCTCTTCGCGCGCGGCCTGCGGCCGCCCGTAATGAATATTGTAGTAGATAGTGTCGTTGAAAAGCACCGTGTCCTGCGGCACGATGCCGATCGCGGCGCGCAGGCTCGACTGCCGGAAATCGCGTATGTCGGTTTCGTTGACCAGGATACGGCCGGCGCCGACGTCGTAGAACCGGTACAGGAGGCGCGCCAGCGTCGATTTGCCCGAGCCGCTGTGACCGACGACCGCGACCTTGTGGCCCGCCGGGATCTCGAAGCCGACATCGAACAGGATCTGGCGGTTGGCGTCGTAACCGAAGTTGACGCCCTCGAAACGCACCGCGGCCTGCACGCCCGCGATTTCGCGCGCGTCGGGTTTGTCGCGGATTTCACGATTCTCGGCGAGCAGCCGGAACATGCGTTCGAGATCGATCTGCGCCTGCTTGATCTCGCGATAAACCATGCCCAGGAAATTGAGCGGTATGTAGAGCTGGATCAAAAGACCGTTGATCAGCATCAGGTCGCCCAGCGTCAGCGTCTTGGCCACGACGCCCTGCGCCGCGAATATCATCAGCACGGTCACCGCGACCGCGATGACGCAACTCTGGCCGATGTTCAGCAGGCCGAGTGACGCTTCCGTGCGCACCGCCGCGGATTCGTAGCGCGTGAGACTTTCGTCGTAGCGGCGCGCCTCGAATTCCTCGTTGTTGAAATATTTGACGGTCTCGTAGTTGAGCAGGCTGTCGATTGCCCGGCTGTTGGCCCGCGAGTCGAGTTCGTTGGCTTCGCGCCGGATCGCCGTGCGCCATTCGGTGACGGCGATCGTGAAGCCTATGTACACGATGACGGCGGAAAACGTGACCGCGGCGAAGCGCCAGTCGAAATGCGTGAGCAGCACCGCCGCGACCAGGATGAATTCGAGGATCACGGGGATGATCGAAAACAGCATGTAGCTCATCAGCGTGCCGATGCCGCGGGTACCGCGCTCGATGTCGCGCGACACGCCGCCGGTCTGGCGGTCGAGATGAAAGCGCAGGGAGAGCGCGTGCAGGTGGCGGAACACGGTCAACGCGATGCGACGCACGGCGCGTTGCGTGACACGGATGAACACGATGTCGCGCAATTCCGCGAACAGCGTCGTCGACAGCCGCAGGAGACCGTAGGCGAGCAGCAGCATGAAAGGCAGCACGAGCGCCGCGCGCGTCGGGTCCAGCGAGTCGACGATTTGCTTCAAGATGAGCGGCACGCTGACGTTCGCCAGCTTCGCTGCGACCAGGAACACGAGCGCGAGCGCGACGCGGCCTTTGAATTCCCACAAGTACGGCACCAGCAGCGCGGCCGTGCGCCAGCCGGGACGACGCCCCGCCGTCGCGGCCGCAGGAGACGGCGCCGGCTCGGTGGTGGATTGATGATAAGTTGCCATGGTTATGCGGGCCCGCTCAGCGTAGGACAGGCGCGAGACGGCGACGACGGGATATACACGTTCGCGTGCGCTCGTGCGGTTTGATCGTAACGTCGACAGGCGTTACTTGTCGGGGCGTTAATCCTACCACGCCGGCCGGCGACGCTGCGGCGCGCGGCAAACAAGCCATTCCTGCAACGCCGTTCGGCGCAACACGGTCGCGATATCGATGCCGGCACACGTTGTTCGCAGGCGCATCGGCGCAAACGAAACAGGGCCGGGCAAAAAAAATGGGCGCTGGTGAGAGCGCCCAAAATTACCAAAGGAGGAGGATGAAAACACGGAGCCTGATGACTCTCCATGCTCTCGTAAAGCTATATAGCAATTCGGATGCCAGGCAGCAAAGTGCATTAAATCAGTCGTTTAAAAATTCCGGTGCTTCGGAACGCCTGGGATACGCGCACCATCTTGGTCGATTTAACACGGTTGCCGCACCAATCCGGCGCGAGCGTCTTCACCGTCCGTGTGTAAAACTTTGTAAGACTATACGCGGCTTGGCCGCCATGGCGTTCTAATGAAGATCATGATTTTGCCAAGGAGCGCGCCATGCAATTGAAAACGATAACCGCCCTCGTCACCGCGCTGGCGTGCACCGGCGCTTACGCAGCCAGCGACTTCGTCGACACCGCGCAGGTCGTATCGTCGACTCCCATCATCGAACGCGTCGCGGAACAACGGCAGGAGTGCGACCCTGCGCCGGCGCCCCGGCGCGGCAACAACAATATACTCGGATCGATCATCGGCGGCGTATTGGGCGGCCTGCTCGGTCATCAGGTCGGCCACGGCAGCGGACAGACAGCCGCCACCATCGTCGGCGCCGCCGGCGGCGCGGCCGCCGGTTCGGCGATCGGCAATCGCGGCGGCGCGCAGCCCGAGCAGCAGTGCCGTACCGTCGAATCCATGCGCGAAGTCGTCAACGGTTATGACGTCGTCTACCGCTACCACGACCGCGACGTGAATGTCGCGCTGCCTTATGACCCGGGTACCACGATCAAGGTCGGCGTAGGCGTCATCGTCGACGAGCGCGCCGCGGATGCGGGCCGCGAACCGGAGCCCCGCGCCGAGCGCGACACGCAACCCATCGCGGCATCCGCACCCGCTGCGGGTGACAATGCAGGCTATCGTTATCGGTATTGATCGCGCCGCCGCGCGATGAACGGCGGGACCGTGACGGCCCGCCGTTTTTTACGCGCGACGAGCCGGCTACTTGAATTCGCGCGCGCGCCCGTAAGACGACCAGCCGGTCAGGAAGCGCACCAGCTCGTAGCATATCCACGTCATGATGCGCGCCGGCAGTGACTGGTGATGCCAGCTTGCCGGCTGCACGCGCAGCGCGCCCAATTCCATCGCTTCGGTGAGGCTCGCGCGCAGACCGCACGCGAAACCGGCGTCGTCGATCATGACGTTGGCCTCGCGCGCGAGCAAGAGGCTCATCGGATCGATGTTCGACGAACCGACCGTTGCCCAGCGGTCGTCGATTACCGCGACCTTCGCGTGCAGGAAGCTGCGGTGGTATTCGTAGATCTCGACGCCCGCGTCGAGAAAATAGCGGTACAGCGCGCGCGACGCGTAATGCAGCAGCACGTATTCGACGCGGCCCTGCAACAGCAGCACCACGCGCACGCCGCGCGCCGCGGCATCATTCAGCGCGCGGCGAAAACTCACGCCCGGAAAAAAATACGCGTTCGCTATCACCACTTCGGTCGTCGCCTGCGCGATGGCGTCGAGGTACGCGCGCTCGATATCGTTGCGATGACGCAGGTTGTCGCGCACGAAAAATGCGGCGCGTTGCGTGCCGCACGCCGCAGATCCCACGTCGATCGAATTTTTCTTCCAGCGCCGGTGGAATTGCGTCCACATCACGAGCACCCACAGGCGCACGACCACAGGGTGAATTTCGGCCAGCAGCGGGCCTTCGACGCGCACCGCGTAGTCGAAGCGCGGCGGCACCTGATCGGGAGTGTGCATGTCGTCGATGACGTTGATGCCGCCGACGAAGGCCACCCGCGCGTCGATCGTCACGATCTTGCGATGCAGGCGGCGCAGCCGTTCGCGCTTAAGCGTCCACGGCGAAATCTGCGGGCGGTACTTGAGCACGCGCACGCCGTCGCGCCGCAGCGCGGCCAGGAAGCCGTCGCCAAGCTCCTTGGAACCGAATCCGTCGATCATCAAGTGCACGACGACGCCGCGCCGCGCCGCGCGCGCGAGCGCAGCACCTATGCGGCGGCCGGTTTCGTCGTCGGCGAATATGTAGGTCTCGACATAAATCTCGCGCAGGGCCTCGTTGCAGGCCGCTTCCAGCGCCGGAAAATATTCGGTGCCGGCACGCAGCAGATCGACGCGATTGCCGGAAACGAAACCGCTCATAGCCTGACGATCGTCGAAGTCAGCGCTGCGTGGTCCGAAATTCGCACCCACGGATGGCCGTGGTGCACGCGCGCCTGCTTGACGGTGAATCCGCGCACGTAAATGCGATCGAGCTGAAATACCGGCAGTGCGGCCGGAAAACTGCGCGCCGGGCGTCCGTATGTCTGCTCGAATACTTCGCGCATCGCCAGCGGCCGCGCCAGCTCGTCGTGCGCCCCGCGCGCCCAATCGTTGAAATCGCCGGCGACGATCAGCGGCGCATCCCCCGGCACCATGCGGTCGATGCGCCGGCGCAGCGCGCGCATCTGGAGACTGCGGTGGTGCGCCATCAGGCCGAGATGCACGCACACGCAATGCAGGGTGTGCTGCCAGCCGGGCACCTGCACTTCGCAATGCAGCAGGCCGCGGCTCTCGAAGCGGCTTTCCGAAATGTCCTCGTTGTCCCAGTTGAGGATCGGGAACCGGCTCAGTACCGCATTGCCGTGATGCCCCGCGTCGTAGACCGCGTTGCGGCCGTAGGCGAAGTCGGGCCACACGGAGTCGGCGAGAAATTCGTGCTGCGGCTGCGCGGGCCAGTCGACGAAGCGCCGCGCCTGGCGGGTGTTGCCGCCCTGCACCTCCTGCAAAAACAGCAGATCGGCGTTGAGCGCACGCAAACGCTCGCGGACTTCATGGATAACCAGGCGGCGCTTGAAAAACGACATGCCCTTGTGGATGTTATAAGTCGCGATGTGCAGCGTATCGGTCATGGGGCGGGTGCGCGATCAGATTTAAGAGAGGTGTTGCAGGATCACGCGTGGCGACGAAACAATGCGGCTCGCGCGAGCGGTGCGCGCGAGCGGTCGTGCTAGACGACTTCGAGCATGCGCTTCAAGGCAATGCGCGCGAACTCGGCTTCGCGTTCGGGCACCCTGATCCGGTTGACGGTGTTGCCATCGACCAGGTTTTCGAGCGTCCACGCGAGATGCTGCGGATCGATGCGCGCCATCGTCGAGCACACGCAGACGGTCGGCGCCATGAACTGGACGACCTTGCCCTGCGGCTTCAGGGTTTCGGCGAGGCGGTTGACGAGGTTCAGCTCGGTGCCCACGAGCCAGCGCGTATTCGGATTCGACTCGGTGATGGTCTTGATGATGAAATCGGTCGATCCGACATAATCCGACAGCTTGCACACCTCGAAATTGCATTCGGGATGCGAGATCACCATGCCTTCGGGCCAGGCCGCGCGGAAATTCAGCACGTGCTGGACCTGGAACATCTGGTGCACGGAACAATGCCCCTTCCACAGCAGCACCTTCGCCTTGCGGATCTGCTCCGGCGTCAAACCGCCGAGCGGCTCGTCGAAATCCCACACCATCATTTCGTCGGGCGGGATGCCGATCATATAGCCGCTCCAGCGGCCCAGATGCTGGTCCGGAAAAAACAGCACCTTCTTGCGGCGCGCGAACGACCATTCGAGCACCTGCTTGGCGTTGGTCGACGTGCACACGATGCCGCCGTGCTCGCCGCAGAACGCCTTCAGGTCGGCGGCCGAATTGATATACGTGACCGGCGTGATCGTCTCGTCCGGATCGAGCACGTCGGCGAGTTCGCGCCACGCGCGCTCGACTTTGGCGAGGTTGGCCATGTCGGCCATCGAGCAACCGGCATTCATGTCCGGCAGGATCGCAGCCTGCGCGGGCTTGGAAAGAATATCGGCGACTTCCGCCATGAAATGCACGCCGCAGAACACGATGTAATCGGCATCGGTCTGGCCCGCGAGCCGCGACAACTGCAGCGAATCTCCGGTGAGATCGGCATGTTTGTATACGTCGGCTCGCTGATAATGATGGCCGAGCACGACCGCGCGCTTGCCGAGCGCCGCCTTGGCGGCGACGATACGGCTCTCGCAGGCGTCATCCTGCAAAGGCTTGAAGCGGTCGAATGCAATCGCGGCAACTTGCATGACTGTACGGTCCGTATATTCCTAAGGGCTTAGAACATTACCATAGTATGACAAAAAATCCAGCCTTGAATTCAAACCCGTGCATAGCCGCTATTCACGCAGGGTTATTGCGCCGCGGCAGTTCGCGTATGGCGGCCGCGTTGCTCCATGAAAACACCTTGTCCGCCGCGT
>Ga0265314_10001687_pt1 | contig 24037 bp, 18 predicted proteins | sample 4126metaG_FD_203106 | JGI IMG/M metagenome (GOLD analysis project Ga0265314, IMG submission 203106) | Rhizosphere microbial communities from Carex aquatilis grown in University of Washington, Seatle, WA, United States - 4-1-26 metaG | ecosystem: Host-associated > Plants > Roots > Rhizosphere >... | reverse complement strand
GCTTGCCGTTCTTGCTGCGCCGGCGGAGCACGTCCGCGATGATCTCCAGATCGTAGGGGATCTCGGGGATCAAGATCACGTCGGCGCCTGTGGCGATGCCGGTGTGCAGGGCCAACCAGCCGGCGTTGCGGCCCATCACCTCGACCACCATCACGCGGTGGTGGCTCATGGCCGTGGTGTGGATTTTGTCGAAGCACTCGGCGGCGGTGTGCACGGCGGTGTCGAAACCGAAGGTGCGCTCGCAGCCTTCCAGATCGTTGTCGATGGTCTTGGGAACACCGATGCAGTTGATGCCGTTTTCGATCAGGTTCGCCGCGCCGGTCATGGTGCCGTCGCCACCGATGCAGATCAGGGCGTCGAGGTCGTTGGCGCGCACGTGGTCGACCACGCGGTCAGTGACGTTGACCCACTCGGTTTTGCCGTTGCGCTGGATGGCGAAGCGCTGCGGATTGGCCTGGTTGCTGGTGCCCAGGATGGTGCCGCCTTGGGTGAGGATGTTCGAGACGTCGTTCCAGCCCATCACGTGCATGCGGTTTTGGATGAGCCCGAGAAAGCCGTCTTCGACCCCGACGACGTCGAGCTTGTACTGATGCATGGCCGTCTTGGTCACGGCGCGGATAACGGCGTTGAGTCCTGGGCAGTCGCCGCCGCCCGTGAGTACTCCGATGCGCTTGATGGTCCCCATGGTGGCGCGATGCTAGCGCCAAATCTTACCTGCCGTCTAGCAAAGGCGAGGCGATCACATGTTCTCCATGGTCTTGACGACTTCGGCCTCGAAGCCCGCGCGGATTTCGATGAGCGACGGGTGCTCCGCGCGCCGCACGCTGAGGATGGGCTCGCCTTCTGGACCGGAGAGTCCGCCCTCGATATCGTCGGGCGTGAATTCCAGGTGCTTGACGGGAACCCAGCCATCGTCGCTGGAATTGGCCGTCCTTCCGCCTTGGGCCGAGGCTGGTCCAGCCGACAGCCCGGAAACCGAAAGCGCGAGAATGGTCAGTAGGCGGTTCGTAGTTGTTCGTTTCATGACGTCCCTCCTGTCGTGATCAACGCAGGCGGGGCGTCTTCGTTCCCGAAAACTCCTGCAATGCTACCGGCCGGCGGCCAAGGCTGCGCGCACCTTGGCCATGAGTTCCTCGCTGGTGTAGGGCTTTTGAACGAAGCCGGCAAGACCCTTGCCGGCGAATCGGTTGACGACATCTTGCTCGTTGTAGCCCGAGCTGAGGATGACCCGCACGTCGGGCTGGACTTGCCGCAACTCTCGGTAACAAGCTTCGCCATCCAGATGAGGCATGGTCAAATCGAGAATGACGAGGGCGATTCGGTCCTTGTTTGCCAGGAACCGCGCCAGGGCTTCCCGCCCGTCCTCCGCGACGAGGACCTCGAAGCCCCATCGCTCCAGCATTCGCCGTCCCAGGGTGCGGATGGTTTCCTCATCGTCCGCCAGCAACACGACCCCTTGGCCACGATACGTGGCCTGGGCCGTGTGCAAGGGCGACAGCGGGAGCGGCGTATTCTCGCACGCCGGGAACAGCAACTTGAACGTGCTGCCCCGCTGCTTTTCGCTGTACACCTTGATGGCCCCCTTGTGCCCGCGCACGATGCCCAGCACGGCGGCCAGCCCCAGTCCTCGTCCGGTAAACTTCGTGGTGAAGAACGGATCGAAAATGCGGTCCAGGGTCACCTTGTCCATGCCATGGCCGGTATCGGCGATTTCCAGGTACACGAAATCGCCTTCCCCGATTCCGTCGGAAGTGAAGCATCCATGTAGATACGCGGCATCGCAATGGGCTAGCCCCGTGGTGATCGAGATGACCCCGCTGCGCTCGCCAATGGCTTCGGACGCATTCACGATCAGATTCATCACCACCTGGCGCAATTGCGTGGCGTCGGCTTCGATGGCGGGCAGACCCTGGGCAAAATGATACTTCAACACCACCTTCTTGCTGATGCTGACGGAAAGCAGGTGGCCCATTTCCTCCACCAGCTCCTGCAGGCTGATGGGCTGGATCATGAAGCGCCCGCGCCCACTGTAGGCCAAGAGCTGCCGGCACAAATCGGCCGCCCGGCGCGCCGCCACTTCGATGCCGTGCAGGCTGACCCGCGCGGGCGCCACCGGTGATAGTTCCTCTTTGGCCAGATCCGCGTTGCCAAGGATGCCGGTCAGAAGGTTGTTGAAGTCATGGGCGATGCCCCCCGCCAGCACGCCTAGGCTTTCCAGCTTCTGCGTGTGCAGCATCTGCTGCTCCAGGTTGCGCTGATCCGTCACATCCCTGGCCACGGAAAGAATCATGCGGCTAGCCGAAATCTCGAACGTGCGCGACGAGAGCTGCAGGATGCGCATCTGCCCATCGCGGCGGCGAAGCTTGAACTCGAACCCGTCCACGTCTCTTTGCTGGTCGAGCAGACTCTGGAACTCGACCTGGCGCTGCGGGCTCTCCCAAAGCTGCGAAGTCCCTTGCTCCATGGCCAGAAGTTCCGGACGATCGTAGCCGCTCATGGCGCAGAAGGCGCTGTTGCAACCCACCAGGCGGCCACTCATTTCGGCGAGCCACAGCGGCTCCGGTACCAGTTCGAAGATGCGCCGAAACCGCTCCTCGCTGTCGCGCAGTGAGCTTTCGTAGTTGATCCGTTCGGTGACGTCGCGGGCAGCGGCATAGACCCGGCCGTTGCCAGCAGGGGCGGTTCGCCATTCGATGAAGCGGTAGGAACCATCCTTGCATCGATAGCGATTGACGAAATCGACCACCTCCTTTTGCTCGCGCAATGCCGCCATCGCGGCCAGCGTCCCGGGGTGATCTTCGGGGTGCACGAGGTTCAGGTAATCCTTCCCCTCCAGCTCGTCGAGAGGCCAGCCCAGAACGGCTTGCCATGCCTGGTTGAGCCGCAGGAACCTGCCGTCGTTGTCCGCGATGCAAAGCATGTCGATGTTCAGGCGAAAGAACCGATCCAGTTCATCGGTTTTCTCCTGCAAGGCCAGTTCGTGCACCATCCGTTCATGGATGTCTTGGATGGTGCCAATCATCGTGGTGGGCTTGCCGTCCGGTCCGAACTCCAGTTCGCCGCGGCCCTCGACCCAGCGAACCTGCCCGTCTCGCGGCCTCGCGATCCGGTAGCGGCGCTCGAAAGGGTGCCCTTTGCCCACGACGTCCTCGGCAAAATAGCGCCCCATCATTTCCCGATCCTCGGCGTGGACGATGGATAACCAACCCCCAAGGTTCTTGGCGAAGCCAGCATCGACTCCGAATAGCTCGTCCAGCCCCTGCGAGCTTTGCCAGATTCCGCTCGCCACATCGAGCCGGTAGGATCCGATCAGGCCCACGCGTTGAGAACGTTGCAGGAACCATTCGCTCTCGGCCAAGGCCTTTTGCTGGCGCTTGCGTTCGGACACGTCGAGGAAGATGGTGGCAAAGAAACCCTTGCCCATGGGGGCGATGCTGATTTCGTAGTGGCGATCCAGCGGCGGGAAGTAGGTTTCCAAACGCGCGGGCACGCCGGACAGCCCCACGCCGGTGAACTCGGCTAGATACGGTGCGGGCTCGACACCGTAGGCCTCGGTGGCGAGCTTTCCGACCACGGCGGATGGGGCAAGACCGGTGTAGCGCTCGTACTGGGGGTTCACGTCTAGGATGCGGTAGTTCACCGCTCGGCCGGCATCGTCACAGATCACGGCATGCAAGGCCACGCCTTCGGCCATGTGCGAATAGAGGGAACGAAAGAGCGCGCCCAGCTCCAGCTCCCTCGGTTCCATTGTGCCTAGTGCCATTCCGACTCCATCGCTCGTGCTGACGGCCACCTTGCGGCCGTGTACCCGGCCGCGAGTGTATCAGCAGGTGTGAAAAAGCCAACGAGGCGAGCCGTGATGGGGACGTGATGCGACTCGCTGACGGAACAGCGACTCTTCGCGCCTCAGGCGCGCTTCTCGAAGACCAAGATATTCCCGAGCGCAAGCCCTGGGCTGCCCCCCCGATCGAACCACGTCCTATTCAAGCGGTAGACGACGCGTTTGAGAGCGCGTGGACGCAGGGATGTGAAGATCTCCGTCATCTGACCCGCGTGGCGCGTGGCCAGCCGCGCATCGTGCTTGGCTAGAAACCCGACCAGCCAATCGATATTGGTTTTCCGCACCATCAACCCGGCGGTTTCGCGCTGGTACCATTCTTCCACCCCGCGAGGCGTGCGGCGCACTTCCGGCACGGTACGGTGAAGCACGCGCTTGACGGATCTGAGCGCAGGCTCCCAGAAGCGCACGTGCAGCGAAGCACAGTTGTTCTCCATCAAGACCAGTCGGCCGCCGGGCGCAACCACACGCAGCAGTTCCAAAAGGGCCCGTTCAAGATCGGGAATATGCATGAGCACGCCCCAGCACGTGACCGCGTCGAATTGGCCGTCCGCAAAGGGCAGGGCGAGGAGATCGCCCTGCCGTAGGCTCACCTTGCCCTCCAGGCCGCACTGCTTGAGATAGCGTGAGGCGGCCCCCAAGGCGCTTGGTGAGAAGTCGAGACCCGTCACCTGAAACCCCCTTCGCACCAGACGCGCGGCGTGGATGCAGTAGCCGCAGCCGGCGTCCAGCACGGTCTGCGTGCGCTCTCCAAGTTGAGAGGCGATCCACTCGAAGGCGCGCTCGTAAAAGGGATCGAGATCCTGGTTGAGGTAGTCAGACTCCCACTGTTCGTGGATTTCGGAGCCGCTCAGAAAGTTTTCAGATTCGACGGTTCGTTGGTCGGGCACGACGGGAGTGTATGCCGGGAATTTCGAGAATTCCACCCGCGCGAGTGGCGTTCCTCGAAGGCCACACATCGGTTCGAGGACCCAATAAGTCCACGCAAAAGACTAGCAATAGGGCGAGGGTTGTCCACGGCATTCGTATGAATCGATCCGAGTCCTTGGGCATCCATGTATCGGAGTTAAATCGTCTGATTTTATGCTGGCGCCACGGGCCGTGGATCTCGCCGATTCTCGGAACGGGCGCTCACCAAGGATATTCACCATGAAGGCCAAGGGAAAAGTTTGGATCGCCGCGATCATCGGCCTGGTTGTGGTCGTGTTCGCGCTTGTCGGAATTAAGGTGGGGCAGATTCGTGCCATGATTCAAGCGGGACGCTCGTTCGTGCCGCCGCCCGAATCGGTCACCTCGGTCAAGGTGGCGGCTGCGACGTGGCAGTCGAGACGTGCCGCCATCGGCACGCTGATCGCCGTTCACGACGTCACGCTCGGCGCCGAATTGCCCGGGCTCATTCGCGAGGTCGATTTCGATTCGGGGCGGACCGTGAAACGTGGCGCGGTTCTCGTGCGGCTCGACACCACCAACGAGGAGGCCCAGCTCGCCGCGGCGGTGGCCGACGCACAGCTGGCCAAGACCACGCTGGACCGGGCGCACGCGCTTCGCAAGGGCGGGGCGAACACGCAAGTGGAACTCGAGGCCGCCGAGGCTCGGGCCAAGCAGACCCAAGCCATCGTCGCGAATATTCAGGCGACGATCACGAAGAAGACCATTCGTGCGCCCTTCGATGGCCGCGTGGCGATGAAACAAGTCGAGAGGGGTCAGGTCGTTTCGCCCGGGTCGCCGATTGCGACGCTGCAGTCGATCGATCCCATTTACGCGGAATTCTCGCTTCCGCAACAGGCCCTTGCGGATCTCAAGACCGGGCAGGTCGCCAGCATGCGGGTCGACTCTTACCCCGGCAAGAAATGGCAGGGCGCGATTAGCACGGTGAACTCGGAGGTCGACCCCGTCACGCGCAACGTCCGTGTGCGCGCGACCTTCCCCAACAAGGAAGGCATCCTGCGTCCGGGGCTGTTCGTGAATGTGGAAGTGAACGCATCGGATCAGCACGACGTACTGATCGTTCCGGCCACCGCCGTGGTCTATGCCCCATATGGGGATTCGGTCTTTGTCCTCGAGCAGAAGAAGGACGCCGACGAATCCTCGCTCGTCGCACAACCGCGCTTCGTGCGTTTGGGAGAACGACGGGGCGACTTGGTCGCTGTGGTCTCCGGGCTCAAGGAGGGCGAAACCGTGGTCAGCAACGGCGCCTTCAAATTGCGCAAGGGCGTGCAGGTCCTTGTGAACAATACCCTTGCACCACCGGTCGAGCTCGAACCCAATCCAACGGACAAATAAGGCAGTGAAGTTCACCGATCTATTCATCCGCCGACCGGTTCTGGCGATCGTCGTCAACCTGGTCATCCTGATTGCAGGGCTCCAGGCCGCCCGTTCCCTCAATGTGCGGCAATACCCGCGCAACGAAAACGCGGCCATCACGGTGACCACTGTCTATGTTGGCGCCAACGCCGAGCTCGTGCGCGGATTCATCACCACGCCGCTCGAGCGCTCCATCGCGGCCGCCGACGGCATCGACTACATCGAGTCGCAAAGTCAGCAGAACGTGTCGACCATTCGCGCGCGCTTGCGCCTGAACTACGACGCAAACCGCGCGCTAGCGGAGATCAGCGCCAAGGTGAATCAGGTGCGAGGCGACTTGCCCCCGGAGGCCGAGATACCGGTCATCAACATCGAGACGGTCGACAGCCAATTCGCATCTGCCTACCTGAGCTTCTCGTCCCAGTTTCTCAAGCAGAACGAAATTACCGACTATCTCGTTCGAGTCGTCCAGCCCCGGCTTTCCGCGATTGAAGGCGTGCAGCGTGCCGATATCCTGGGGGCGCGCACCTTTGCGATGCGCATTTGGCTCAAGGCGGACAAGATGGCGGCGTACGGTCTAAGCCCAAGCCAAATCCGTCAGGCGCTTGCCGCCAACAATTACCTGGCGGCCGTGGGCCAGACCAAGGGATCCTTGGTCCAAGTCAATCTCACCGCCAACACCGACCTGACCTCGGTGCGCGAGTTTCAACAGCTGGTGGTGCGCCAAAAGGGCGGCGCCGTGGTTCGCTTGGGCGATGTGGCCGAAATCGTGCTGGGCGCAGAGGATTACGACACCGCCGTCAATTTCACCGGAAAGACCGCTGTTTTTATCGGCGTGTGGGCGCTGCCCAACGCCAACTCGCTGGACGTGATCGGGCGCGTTCGGTCCGAGATGGCCAACCTGCAGAGGGAGATCCCCGATCAAATCCAGGCCGTCGTTGCCTACGACGGAACCGACTACATCAAAAACGCTGTGCACGAAGTCGAGCACACGCTGGCCGAGACCCTGCTCATCGTCGTGATCGTCATTTTTCTCTTCCTCGGCTCGCTGCGATCCGTACTCGTTCCCGTGGTGGCCATTCCGGTTTCGCTCATCGGCGCCGTGGCGCTGATGCAGCTCTTCGGCTTCACGGTCAACCTGCTCACCCTACTGGCCATCGTTCTTTCCGTGGGTCTCGTCGTCGACGACGCCATTGTCGTCGTGGAAAACGTCGAACGCCACCTGCGCGAGGGCATGACCTCCCTTGCGGCGGCAATTGCGGGCGCGCGCGAATTGGTCGGGCCGATCATTGCCATGACCATCACGCTGGCTGCTGTGTACACGCCCATCGCGCTGCAGGGCGGGCTCACCGGCTCGCTCTTCCGCGAGTTCGCGCTGACGCTGGCCGGGGCCGTGACCATTTCCGGCGTCGTGGCGCTCACCTTGTCGCCCGTCATGTCGGCGTACCTGCTCAAGGCCGGGCACCAAGAGCGTGGCCTGTCTGGTGTGGTCAACCGGGCATTCGACGGCCTGCGAGGTATGTACGCGCGCCATCTCGACATGGCCCTTGGCGCCCGCGGCGCGATCTACACGGCATGGATCGTCGTCAGCGTGTTGGCATTCCTGATGTTCGCGCAATCGCCCAAAGAACTCGCGCCCGCCGAAGATCAGGGCGTGGTCTTTGGCGTAGTCAACACGCCGTCCAATTCCACACTGGAGCAAGTGACCTTCTCCACCCGCGAGGTCAATCGCACCGTCATGCAGATCCCCGAGGTGGGCTTCACCTTCCAGATCACATTTCCGACGGGCGGATTCTGGGGCGCTGGCCTCAAACCGTGGGAGGAGCGCAAGCGTTCCGCTTTTCAGCTTGTGCCCGAGGTGCAGAAGCGCGTCGCGGTCATCCCCGGCATTCAGACCTTTCCCATCCTGCCTCCCGCGCTGCCCGGCGGCGGCCAGTTCCCGGTGGAGGTGGTCTTGTCGTCGACCGCCGATACTGCCGAGATCCTCGGGTTCGCGACCACGTTGCAGCAGAAGGCTGCGACCAGCGGAATGTTCGCATTTCCCCCGCTTATCGACGTCAAGGTGGATCAGCCCGAATCGCAGATCGAAATTGACCGCGACAAGGTGGCCGAGCTTGGGCTCAACCTCGAGACCGTCGCGCAAGATCTGGCGAGCGCCCTCGGTGGCAACTTCGTCAATCGCTTCAGCGTCGCCGGACGAAGCTACAAGGTCATTCCCCAGCTCGTGCGCGCGGAGCGCATGAACCCGAGCCAGCTAAGCGACATCTATATCACCGGCGCAAACGGCCAACTCATCGCGCTCGACTCTATCGCCAAGATCAAGAATGCCGTGGTTCCTCGCTCGCTCAACCGCTTTCAGCAGCTCAACGCGGTCAAGATCAGCGGGGTCGCGATTCGGCCGCTGGACGAAGCGCTCACGTATCTGGAAACCGAGGCCGCCAAGATTCTGCCCAAGGCCTACTCGGTCGACTACACCGGCGAGTCGCGCCAACTGCGCACCGAGGGCAACAAGTTCCTGCCCGCCTTCATTCTGGCCGTGGTCCTGATCTTCCTGGTGCTGTCGGCGCAGTTCAACAGCTTCCGCGATCCCTTCGTCATCCTGGCGGGATCCGTCCCGCTTGGAATGTTCGGCGCCCTCGCGCTGGCCTTCCTCAAGATGCCCAACCCGAACATGCACTACTGGACCGATGGCTGGACCACGACCATCAACGTTTACTCTCAGGTCGGCCTCGTAACCCTGGTTGGGCTCGTGTCCAAGAACGGCATCCTCATCGTGCAATTCGCGAACACGCTGCAAGAAAAGGGGCTTTCCAAGATCGACGCGGTCAAGGAAGCGGCCGTGACTCGCCTGCGCCCCATTCTCATGACCAGCGTCGCCACCATTTGCGGTCACTTCCCACTCACGCTCGTGCGCGGTCCGGGCGCCGCCGCCCGCAACAGCATCGGCATCGTGCTGGTGGCGGGCATGGCCCTCGGCACTGCCTTTACGCTGTTCTTCGTCCCGGCGATCTACATTCTGATTGCGCGCGACCATCGCTCGGCCAAGGCGACCGCATCGCTGAGCCCCGCATCCGAGTCGCCGACCCCCGAGTCCGCGTCGCCCAGTGCAGCCACCGGGTGATTCGCGCGATCAAGATTCAAGTCGGAGGCGGCGGCCCCGGTGGACGGGCCGTGACGAATGACCCCGGGGCCGCCTGAAGGCGTGAAACTGCGAGTTCGGCTCTCCTTTCTATTTTGGGTTTGGTCTGCGAGGGTTTGGAACGGCATCTCCTTTCGGATGGAGACTCCTTCACGATCCGTGCCGGGCCGAAAGCGCAAGGCGCCGCGTGTGTTCTCGCGCAGTTGCGCGGGTGCGCTGAATTCGTGGCGAGCCCAGAGGGCAAGTCCCTGACAGATTGGCAGAATCGTCGCGAAACGATCATGGCGATGCCGAAAGGACGCGCAAACGCTACACTGCGGAATGTGGGACTGAGAGGAACGACGGATCGATGTACCCGGTAATGCTCGACTTGCGTGGCCGCCGCTGCCTCCTGGTGGGGGCAGGGCAGATCGCGCACCGGAAACTGCCGCGTCTTCTGTCGGAAGGCGCGTCGGTGACGGTGGTTGCGCCCGCCGTGATCGAGCCCATTGCGCGACTTGCCGCCGAGGGCAAGGTGAGCTTGCTCGAACGGCGGTTCGACGACTCGGACGTGAAGGATTGCCAACTTGTCCTGGTCGCCACCGGCGATCGTGCGGTCGACCGGCAGGTTACCGAGGCCGCGAGGGCACGCGGCATTTGGGTCAATGTCGCGGATGTGCCAGAGCTTTGCGATTTCTATTTGCCGGCCGTCGTTCAGCGCGGCGATTTGCAGCTCAGCATCGCGTCCGGGGGCGGGGCGCCGTTCGCCGTGCGCCGACTGCGCGAGCTGTTCGAACGCAAAATCGGTCCGCTGTGGTCGGACTGGATGGCGGGGGCAAAGGGTTTCCGGCAGCGGGTGCAAGCCGCTGGTCTTTCCGGCGCGGTTGCGGACGAAGTCTACGATCGGTTTTTCGCTCGCACCGTAGATGAACATGCTCTGTCGGTCCGCATCCCTACCGAGCACGAGCTGGCCGAGTGGATTGCACCCGAGGGTAAGCGTGCTCCCGAATCCGTGGGACACGTCTCGCTGGTCGGCGCGGGACCGGGCAATCCCGGACTGCTCACCGTCCTGGGCCTGGATCGACTGCGCTCCGCCGACGCCATCGTCTTCGACCGACTCGCGATTTCGACAATTCCCCTCGATCTCCCGGATCGCGTCGAACTTCACAATGTCGGCAAGGAAGCTGGGCGGCACCCGGTACCGCAGGAACAGATCAACGTGCTGCTGTCGCGGCTGGCCCGCGAAGGCAAGCGCGTGGTGCGGCTCAAGGGCGGCGATCCGTTCGTGTTCGCGCGCGGTGGCGAGGAGGCGCTGGCGCTTCGGCGCGAGGGCATCCCTTGTGAAGTCATCCCGGGCGTGACCGCGGGGATCGCCGTTCCAGCCGCGGCTGGTATCCCGGTGACCTTCCGGGGCGAGGCGGTTCGGCTGACGTTCGTCACTGCCCACGAAGGTGGCACGCCGCAGGTGCGGTGGGATCTGCTGGCGCAAGATGCGCACGCGACTCTGGTCGGCTATATGGGCGTTAGCACCTTGGCCGAAGTCAGTGCTGCTTTGCTGGCTGCTGGGATGAATGGCTTGACGCCCGCCGCTGTCATCGAGCAAGGCACGCTCCCGCGCCAGCGCTCTGTGCGTGCGCCGCTTTCGGAGATAGCGAAGGTTGCCGCGACCAGCGGGATCCAATCACCGGCCATCTTCGTCATCGGGCAAGTCGTAGCGCACGCGGAGGTTCTCGATTCGTCAAGGCGGGGACTGCTTGCAGGCGCGCGCTTCGGAATGTTCGCGCCGCGCTCGGCGCTCAGCAAGGCACTTCAAGACGCCGGCGCGCAAATCCTCCTTGCGCCAGCTCCGCTCACCGCGGCGGCTCGTTTGGTCATCGGCTCCGCGCCGTTGTCCGGGTGGATCGTACAGACCGTTGGTGAACTCGATGTCCTGGCGCGCGAGCGGGCAACGAATGGTCTACCTGGGCATACGACGCTTTGGTGTGCCGATGCCCAGCTCGCGGCCGCGGCCCGCGAGCAGCGGTGGTCCTCGGTAGAAGAATTTCAGGGCAGCGCCTCGCTTGACGCCTGCCTGGAAAGTCTTAACAGGACCTAGAAACTCCCTTTGCCAAGGTCGCGCTGATGCAGAGAAAAGGCCAGGCTCCGTTCGGCAACAACGTCGCCGTGTGATACTCCCTTGCCTTGGTCATGCTGCCCGTCGGTACGAAAACTCCTTGCCGCACAACGGTACCAGTCATCCCCGCAGTGCCGCCGGTTCCCAGGGTGCCACCAGTAGCAAAGACACCGCCCGTCGCGGAGGTTCCCCCAGTCCCTGAGACTCCGCCGGTGACGGTGCTCCCGCCTGTTCCAGCGGAGCCACCGCTCCCAGCCGTTCGCGCACATAGAACCTGGTTGCAGCCGCAGGCGGTGTATTCGTAGCAGGAGGCACTCGTTGGGCAGGTCGTAACCATTGTGTCACCGGCGGGGCAGTACACGGCAGCGCAGCAGCCGCCGCTCCCCGGAACCGTGGTCACAGTGCCGCCGGTGCCCAAGACACCTCCTGCGCTGTTGGCCCCTCCCATGCCGGCTCCTGCCTTGCCACCAACGCCACCCTGAGCTCCGCCCGTAGCATCGCTCCCGCCACTGCCGCCCTGGAAGGTGGCTCCGCCAGCAGCTGCGCCACCCGCGTGGCTCGAACCAAACAGCCTGAGCGGTGTCTGCCCGCATGACGTCGCGAGCACGAGCAAGAGTGCCGGCCATGGACCCAAGCTGGTCTTCGAACTGCCCGTTCGAATATGCGAATTCAGCAACGCATCTCCTCGAAGTTTTTCGAGAAGTTCGACAATGCCCTTCCGGACAATACGGCCAAGTAAGCAGAGGCTCCCCACGCAAGAGCAAACGCCCAAAAATCGCGACCGACGGCAAATAACACCGTTTCGAGCGCAATGAACATCGCTGCTGTCCAGCGACCAGCCGGCACTTCTTCCCGCCTGACCCAGATCATGAACAGTGGTCCCAGAAGCATTACTCCGTAGTGCGATAGCGTAAATGGATAGACAACAAGCGCGAATGAAAGCAAGAGCGAGATAGCGATCTCGGTGGACTTTTCTCGAACGCTCCAGACGAGATATGCGGTTATGCAGCCGATGCCTGTTGACAAGGCCATGAACAGACCGCTGTTCATCGGACCACCAAATACATGCGTCGCGCGCAAGACAAATGCGGAAAGCGATCGGTTTACTTGCTCGGTGTAGATCCACTCAGGCATCCTAGAATTCGGGTTCTCAAGAAAGAATTCTAGGGTTCTGCGCCACCCGAATGCGAGTATGCCCGCGACGTAGATGCCTGCCGTCGCCCCGACACAAGCAACTAGCTGACTCCAACGACGTCGCAAAGCCACAAGGACGAGAAGAATGATGAGGTAGGGCTTAACCACAACCCCCAAGGCAATCCACAGCCCACCACGAGACCGGTTGCGGTCTACCCAGAAGAGCAGCAATGCGAGAAGAGCTAGGCAGCCTTTCCCCCCTCGGGATGAAATCGGACACGCTATGGTGGGTGACAAAGAAGCGGGTGACGGGCGCGATCAGGGCGTGGTGGCACACGCCTCCGGAAGGTTGGGCATCCCTTCCGTGGGCCACAAATCAGAGCGTCGCGCACCCAATCACGTAACTGATGCCATGCTGTCTTCCGCGCTGCCTCGGAGCGAAGGTGCACGGCGTGCAACATCTCAAGCAGGTTGTACGCGACGATGCGCGGGAGCGACACCACGGGCAGGCCGTTGCCACGATGGACCCATCGGCCGTGGTCTTCCTGCCACTCGATGTCCAGTCGGCCGAAGCAATTGTTCTCAATGCGCCAGTACGCTCTGACCAAGGCCAGGATGGCGTCAACGCCCAGCCTTCCTGTCGGGAAATTGGTTGCGTAGAAGCGCTCTTCAAGCACCGTCTCTGGAGCTTCCCGGTTAGCGCGCGCAAGCACGCGCACAAGCCACATCTGGCGTAGATGCGACCAGGTTCCCCATCCGGCCAGCTCGCCCGTCCGTCACAGTTGGCGTTTGATCCACCCGCGCGACGAATCCGATTCGCAGTCCATCTCGGCCTCGGGTGCGCTGCTCGTCGCCTTACGTCTTCTCCATCTTGTCGAAGAAACTCGCGAATACCCCATTTCGTTGGTCTCGGAAGGTATTGCCTCCTCGACGATGCACAATGCCGCCGTTGACGAATCTGGCGTGTCTTGGAAGGCTTGTCTTGACCACGGGCCGCAGTCTACCCCATCACGTCCCCGCGGAGGTCGCCTCGATCAGTTCACCCAGTCCTCGCCGATCTCAGGCTGCCGAGGCGGCGGACGCACGGGGTGAAGCTCCGGCGCTTCTGCAGTCTATTCGTAACGAAGGGCTTCTACTGGATCCAAGGCTGCCGCGCTTCTGGCTGGAATCACGCCCGATACGACACCGACGGTGGCGGAGAATCCGAGTGCGGTGAAGACAATCCATGGCGAAAGCTTGACCGGCAACCCAGGGATCGCCATTCGGGTCACGCCGATGATGCTCGCACCGATGGCCAGCCCCACCAGGCCGCCGATCGAGGCGATGACAACGGCCTCAATGAGAAATTGCATCAGGATGGCGTTGCGTGTGGCGCCGACCGCTCGGCGCACGCCGATCTCGCGCGTCCGCTCGCGGACCGAGACCAGCATGATGTTCGCGATGCCAATGCCGCCGACGATGAGCGAAATCGAGGCAATGGCTAGAAGCACGCCCGTCAGCATCGCCATGATGGAATTGACCGTTGCGAGCATGTCGTCTTGCGAGATGACGGTAAAGTCGATTTGATTGTTGTGGCGCCGCTTGAGCACTTCCGTGACATCGTCGATGGCCGCCTGGGCGTTCGCCTTGTCCCGGGCGCGCAGCATGATGGTGCTGTACCCGTCGAGAGCAAAGAGATCGAGCGCGCTGGTCGATGGAATCAGGGCCAGGTCATCGAGATCGAATCCCAGCGAGTTGCCCTTGTGTTCCAAGATGCCGACCACGCGGAACTCGGCATTGTTGATCTCGAGCGTCTTGCCAAGCGGGTTCTCTTCGGCAAAGAGCTCGCGCTGAACTGTGCGACCGATGACCACGTAGCGACGGTGAGCAGAGATGTCGTCTTCCGTGAAAAAGCGCCCCGCACTGACGTGCATGTTGCGCATTTCGGCGAAGCGCTCGCCGACTCCCATGGCCATGGCGTCGCGCCGAAGTCCCCGGTAGCGAAGGGCACCTGCCCCTTGGACGATTCCGCTCACTCCGTCCGTCGTGAAGGTCCGACGAACGAGCGCTTCCTCGTCTTCTGGAGTCAGCTTGTGCGCCACACCGATCATCGGCATGGGCATGCCACCCTTGGTATCGCGCTTTCCTGGTGTGACCTGAATGACGTTGGATCCCAGGGACGCGAAGGTATCGCTGATGTATTGGCGCACGCCTTCACCAAGCGCCACCAGAAGAATGACCGCAAGCACGCCGATGATCACCCCGAGTGTCGTCAGAAAGGCCCGCAGCTTGTTGCCGCGAATCGTGTCCACTGCGGTCATGAAGAGCTCGAAGACACTCATCGCGATGCCTCGTCCGAAACGATCGCCCCGTCCACGATCCGGATCTGCCGGCGGGCTCTCTTGGCGATGCCTGGGTCGTGGGTGACGAGCACGATGGTGACGCCTTCGTGGTTGAGCTGCTCGAACAGGCCGATGATTTCCCCGCCAGTGCGCTGATCGAGCGCGCCGGTCGGCTCGTCCGCCAGCAGGAGCTTGGGATCGTTGACCAAGGCTCGCGCAATCGCCACGCGCTGGCGCTGGCCCCCGGAAAGCTGCTCGGGTTTGTGATCCTGCCGCTCGGCCAGGCTGACACGTTCGAGTGCGCGCTTTGCGGCTGCGCGCCTTTCCGTTCGGCTAACGTTCGCGTAGGCCAAGGGCAGCGCGACGTTGTCCAGCGCCGTCGTGCGCGCTAGCAAGTTGAAGGTTTGAAAAACAAAACCGATCTTCTCATTGCGGACGTGGGAGAGCGAGTCGTCGTCGAGCAGCGAGACCTCCTCGCCGTCCAGGAAATACTCGCCCGATGTGGGCGTGTCGAGGCACCCAATCAGGTTCATCAGGGTGGTTTTTCCCGAGCCCGAAGGGCCGATGATAGCCACGTACTCACCGGGATCGACGCGCAGGCTTACATCGCGCAGGGCGCGTACCGTACTGTCGCCCATCTGGAAATCGCGCTCCATCTTGCGAACGTCAATCACCGCGGTCGTCATTGTTGTCATGGCGAACGCGCCGCGAGGGTGGCTGCTTTGGTCTCCTTGACGGGCATGCCATCTGCGAGCCCTTGGACATTGAGCGTTCCGACCACCACGTCGCCCTCGCTGAGGCCAGAGACAATCTCCGTCCGCTCCCAGCTCGACAGTCCCGTCTCAACTGACCGAGCACGAGCGATACCGCCTGCAACGACGTAAACGGAGCGCTTCGTTCCGCGACCGATAATCACATTGGTCGGCAAGCTGAGCACATTCAGCTTTTCGGCGACTTGCACGTCCACGTTGGCGGACATGCCGGGCCGAACGCCCGCAGCCACCGCTTGAGCGAGATTGGTGACAGAGACTTCAATGCGCAAAGTTCGCGCACCCTTTTCGTCCTTGCGAACCGTGGGGTCGAGCTTCGACACCAGGCCGGCCACGGGATGATCTGGGAGCGCATCGAGCCTTAGCGCTGCGGGCTGGCCAACCTTCACGCGGCCGATGTCTGCCTCGTCTATGTTTGCCTCGACGTGCAGCTCTGAATCATCCACGACCTCAAAGACGTTGGTTCCGATTTGAACTGCATCTCCTGAATTCACGAACACGTCGGCGATGAAGCCGTCGAATGGGGCAGCAAGATTCGTATGAGAGCGAGCGACCCTAGCGACCCGGAGCGCTGCCTGGCTTTGGTCGAGTTGGGCGCGCGCCGCCTTGGTTGCGGCCTTGGCTTCGCGTGACTGAGCGGCGGCATCGTCGGCTGCCTGGGTTGTCTCCGCGCCGTGCTCGGCAAGCCGCTGAGCACGCCCTGCCGAGTTGGCCTGTGCCTCTGCGTGAACTTCCGATTGTCCAAGCTGTGCGCGCTGGGTATCGAGCGTCGCCTCAGCCTGATCCAGCCGTGCCGAGAGATCGGATGCGTCGAGCGCCACAGCGATGTCTCCCTTTTTCACCCGCTCACCACGCTTGTGCCGGACCGTCAGCACACGGCCCATAAGCTCGGCCCGGACCATCACGGTGCGCGTGGCGATGACCTCTCCTGCCGACGAAGACGAGATTTCGTCGATGACCGCGCCACGTTCCACCTTGATTGTCTCCACCGCGATGGGCTTTTTCCTCGCTCTCCACGCCAGGAACAACCCGCACGCGACGACGACCAGGATCACGCCAATTCTCAGCGGCCAAGGGGAACGTCGTTTGCGCAATGGACGCTTTGCGGCCGCGACTTTGCCATCGTCGCTCGGCGATACCGGCGCAACGATCGCCTCTTTGGACGGCTCAGGTGGTGCGGTCATCAATAGGTCTCCTTGACTAGTGGCCGGCTGGCATTCAGCCGCAGCGCGACCCGCGCGTAGGAAAGGTCGGCGTCGGACTGAATGCGCGATACCTCGGCGCTGGTGGCGTCGCGCTCAGCTTGCACGAGCTCAAAGTGGGTGCCCGCGCCCTCCCGATATCGTTCTCGAGCTCGTTCGACAGCCGCTGTCGAGGCCAGTGCCTCAGCGCGGGCGGCGCGACTTTTGGCGATACCGTTGCTGATGCGCGCCCATGACTCGTGGATCTGATCGAGCGCGGCCTGCCGGGCAATGTTTTCTCGCACCCGCGCCAGACGGACGGCTGCCTTCTCGGATCTCACCGTTCCGAAACTCGTGACATCAAGACGCCAATTCAGCGTCGCCGTGAGTAAATAGATTGCCTGGTGACCGACGAAGCCCGTTGCATTGGTCAGTCGTCCCTGGGCCCCCGCCGAAAGGGTAGGGAGCAATGCGAACCGAGCTGCGGTGGACGTGGCTTCAGCGCCTCGCCTCTGCTCCGCGGCCGAAGCAACCGACGCGACCTCGGTCGCCGATTGCTCCCATTCAACCAAGGGCAGCTCGGCGTGAAGATCGTCCGATTCGAATCTTGCAATGTCCGTCGGCGCCACGCCCGTCAGCGTCCGCAGCGCTCGGCCAGCAAGCGCTGTGGTGAGCTCAGCGTCGGAGATACTCAGGTGCGCTCTTTCAACCTCGGCCTGCGCTCGGTTGACGTCGAGATCGGTCGCCACACCGCCGGCCTGCCTTGTTCGGGTCAAACCAAGGTTCGTTAGCGCTGCTTCGAGCGTGCGCGCCGCCGATTGCCGAAGCGACCGAGCACCGACGAGTTGGTAGTAGTTGCGCGCGACCTGCATTTGGACATCCGTCATCGTAACGTCAGCCCTTCGATGTGCGGCCCGCTCAGCAGCATGTTGCGCGGTCACGCGCTGCCAGGCCGCAAGATCGATGATGGGCGCGTCGAACTGCACTGTCGCATCGAGTTGGTTGAGCGGCTGGATGATGAACGATTGTGATGGAACCCCTATAGGCGCCGCTGAACCGAGGAAGCTCGAAGGATCCAGGCTGACCTCGTACTCGTTCCGTGTGTATACGCCTCGCGCGGTCAAGGACGGCAGCGCGCGCCCGAGCGCCGCAAGCGACTCACCCTCCTGCTGCTCGATCGTCGCGGCTGCCACTTGGAGGTCGGAATTCGTGTTGCGAGCCCCGGCGAGGAATTCCTCCAAGGGCTGCTGGGCGAAGGCCCGCGTCGGCATGACTGCGACTACACCCAGGACTGCTGGCAAGATCCGCGTGACAAGTTGGCTACGGAGTGTCATGGCACTACCTTCCCCACCGTGTCGCTCATTGCGCGGTCGTCCATGGACCACGGCCAGTGCATTGACTGTGCCGAGGCAATTGGGCCAGCGGCGGCGCCAGGGAAGAGGTGACTCGCTCAATATGGTCGAAAGGTCACCTCGCAATGATTGAGCGATCGTGCTGGAAGGCCGTGACGGTGGCGCGCACGCCGTCCGCGTAGGGCGTGCCGGTGAAGCCGAACTCCCTGCCGAACTTTCCCGAGTCGAAGAGGTATGGCGAATCGCTCTGATACAGCATCTCGTACGACTCCGCGACCAGCGGATTGAACCAACCTGCAATCTGGATCATGAACCTGCCGAGGAGTCGATGATCCGGCGCCACGCCGAATTCCCTCGCGGCCATGGCGATCAGCTCCTTTCCAGTGGGTGGGTTGGGGGGCGTGGGCAGGTGCCAGGTTTGGTTCCAAGCCGAAGGCTGTCCGGACAACTCGATCAGACCCCGCGCTGCATCCGGCGTGAAGGTTAGGGAGTGTGGAACGGAATCGTTCACCAACCACGAGGGCTTCTTGCGCTTCGAGAGCGGCTCGAAAACAAGAACATTGGGTACGCCATTACCGGCGTGCGGGCCGTAGAAGTCCGCAGAGCGGGCGATAAGGCCGCTCAGCGCCCCCGACTTCCATTCGCCCATCAGCGAGGTGGCGAGCTTCGCGCGGATCTCGCCCTTGAGGCTGCACGGGTTGAAGGGCGTCTCTTCGGTCATCGGGCCAGTGACCCTCCCGTACATGTAGACGTTGTCGAAGAAGACCAGCTTCGCGCCCGCGCGTTTGCAGGCCTCGATGGTGTTGCTCATCACGCGCGGCCACACTTCCTGCCAGATCTTGTGGTCGTACTTCACGCCCACAAGCAGGTGCGCCACGCTGGAGCCAGCGACGGCGCGAATCGTCTGGTCCAGATCCGTCAAATCGGCGGTGACCGTCTCGGTCGCGCCCGGCGCCCCGCGCGGATTCCGGCCGACCAAACGGAACGGCTGGTTGCCGGCAGCAAGGAGCTTCGCGAGCTCGCCGGCGATGGCGCCACCTGATCCAAGAATTGTGATCATCTCAATCTCCTCCCGCTTAAAACACCGTTGGATTGTTAGATGGGCAGGAGCGTGCGCCGGTGCGGACGCTGCGGTTGCATCATCGAGGCACGTTTCGTATGAGCCGCAGCGGCAAGGCTCTTCCCATCCAAGGGACGCAGCTCTTTACCGCCGACCCGCCAGGTTTCGTGTGGACAGGGCGCATCCGAATGTTCCCCGGTGTGTGGATCGATGCCCGCGACATGACCGTGGCGGGCGAAGGGAGCATGCGTGTTCTGCTCGACGATACCGTGTCCCTGGCCGACGTGCGCGGGCCTGAGCTCGAGCAGGGCTCAGCCCTGCGGCTCCTCGCAGAAATGCCGTGGTATCCCACGTCCCTATTCGACGCCCGCACGGTTACATGGTCGGCAATCGACGGCGATCACGCTTGTGCGACTTTGCGCCTTGGTGACCTGCAAGTCTCCGGCATCTTCGAGTTTGGGTCCGATGGCTTACCACTGCGGATGACCGCCAAGCGTTTCAAGGATAAGGGCGAGCTGCTGCCTTGGAGCGGCATCTACCGCGACTGGCGAACTGTCTCAGGGATGCGCGTACCGTTCGATGCGGAAGTGAGCTGGCAGCTCGATACCGGACCGTACGCCTACGTGCGTTGGTTCGTCGATTCCATGGACTACGACGAAACACGCCCAATGCAAGCACGGTGACTCGATTGAGGGCGCAATTGACTCGCTCAATTTGGTCGGAAGGTTGCCTCGGAATGATTGAGCGGTCGGCTGACGGCAGATCTCTCGACAGGAATCAGTCGCATCTGGGCCAGCCTGCTCGATGGCCTGGAATCTGCTTGTAGGTGGATTGATGTAGATTCAGAAGATTGAAGGGAGCAAGACGTATATGGGCAAGCTGAAACAAGAACGTTCCGATGGCGGCGACGCATTCATTCCGGAGTCCGCGCAGATTTCCGGCACGTCGGATGGCGTGGCCGAGCTTATGGCCGAAGAGTACCTCCGAGGGGCAAGCGGCGACGAGTGTGCAGATGACACGCGTGATGAAGAGGTGACCGAAGAGCTGGGCGGTCCCTTTGTCGAAAGTCGTCCAGAAGAAGAGTTCGGATCCACTCGGAAGACCGAAGCCACGAGCATCCAAGGCAAAGGAACACGGCAACCAACCACGCCTCCCCTGCGCATTCCGTTGCCACAAGCGGTGGGACCTTTGGCCGTCGCTGGTCCTGACGAAGACGCCGACGACGGAGAGTCGGCATCGGACCGAATCGGGGTTCCAATGGCCGCGTCGGAAACGCGGGCGGCGAGATTGGCTTCGGAGACAGGATCTGTCATGGAACCCGACATCAAGATCGAATCACCAGCTTCAGAAGCCTTGAAGACATAGGCGGCGTCGTTCCGTTGGCACCGCCCGTGCATATCGGGGGCCCATGAACGAATTTCGGACGACTCCGTCGAAGGCGAATGGTGCCCGCAAGCACCGTGTCTTAATTGGCGAGGCCAATCCAGCCCTTCGGGACTACCTGCTCGCCGTCCTCGGGGCTGACGGCCGCGAGGTGGTCGCGATGGCGAGCGGTGTCGATCTTATGGATACGCTGGCCGTCTCGCTTCACCCTGAGTTCGGATCGGGCCGTTTCGATCTCGTGATCTCCGAGGCGCGCATGCTAGGCGCAGAGGAAGCAAGAGTGCTGCGCGGGTTCGGCGATGGGGCAAAGGTTCCGCCGTTCGTTCTCACCACAGCCGTTCGAGACAAGGAGCTGCAAACGAAAGCGAAACAGTTTGGCGCACTAGCGGTGCTGGACAAGCCACTCGACATCGACGAACTCCGTCAGATTGTGGACACCTCCTTGCACCATCTGACAGAGGACCGGGACCGCTTTGGCGTCGTCTGCCTGCCGGCATCGATCGCTTCGGGGCCAGCGCCCCGGGAAACGTACTCATGGAAGAGTTCGGAATGACGAAAGCGGCGATCCTTGCGGCAGTGTACGCCCTATGAGGGCGCTGACGAGTTCACAATGCGGGTTTGGCTCCTGCGCGTCAGGAAATGAAACTTCTTGTGCTCGTGCACTCATCATGACTGTTCCAAGGTTGGCCGGTTCGAATCGGAGTGGCCCTCGCTCGGCGGATCTGGGCGCCGCCTCAGTGTGCGCCAGGGTTGGCCTCTTCTTTGCTCCTCTGGCGTATCTGGCTTTCATGCCATTTCAACGATCCCAAGTGGAGCTGCAAGGTGAAGGGAATCCCTAATGCAAAAGTGCGAACCAAGAAACAGTAATCGGGAAGTCTTGGCTGGCCCCGCAACGCCCGGCCGCCGCAGGTTTCTTGGCGCAGGGCTGGGAATGACCGCAGCGTCGTTGTTGGTTCCTTCGTTCTTGCGAGCAGAACCGAGGCAATCCTCGGATAGTGGTTCGAGCCCCGCGCGCCAGCCACACGGCGAAATCGGCTCCACTGTGTTCTTCACCAAGGACATCAGCGCCAACGGATTGCTGGATATTTACTCAAGAATCAACGAGAACATAGCGGGCAAGGTGGCTATCAAGCTGCACACCGGGGAGCCACACGGCCCCAATATACTGCCGCGGGATATGGTGAAAGCTCTACAGCAGCGGATCCCCACTAGCAATCTGGTGGAGACCAATACTTTTTATAAGGGCAAGCGATATACTACCGCCGATCATCGCGAGACCATCAAGATCAACGCCTGGGATTTCTGCCCGGTGGACATTATGGATGAGGACGGTGCTGTGATGATTCCCGTTCACGGCGCGAAGCATTTCCAGCACATGTCGGTCGGCAAACATATTCTGGACTACGACTCGATGGTGGTGCTGACCCATTTCAAAGGGCACGCCATGGGTGGATTCGGCGGCTCGATGAAGAATATTGCAATCGGTTGTGCGGACGGCCGCATCGGCAAAAAGATGCTCCACGCTGCCCAGGACAATGAGAATCCCGCGAGCTGGCTTAAAGGAGAGCCCTTTCAGGAAAACATAGTGGAGTCGGCAAAAGCCACCATGGACCATTTCGGCAAGCGGATCGTCTACATCAATGTGCTGCGCAATATGTCCGTGGACTGCGACTGCGTTGGCGTAAGCGCCGCGCCGGTTAAGGCGCGGGACCTGGGCATCCTGGCTTCCACCGACATCTTGGCAGTAGAACAAGCTTCCATCGACATGGTGTATAAACTGCCCGAAGCGGAACTTCACGACCTTAAAGAACGCATTGAATCCCGGAAGGGTCTGCGCCAGTTGTCATACATGAAAGAGATGAACATGGGCAACGAGCAGTATGAGCTCATTACGCTTTCATCACATAGGGGATGAAAGCCGAGAGTGTTTCGCCGCCTCCATGGCTCTGGAACTGTCACCCAAGCAGGACTATCGTAGGGCGAGGTCGATGCCTGGCCAGACCAGGAGGCAATCCATGTACGCGATGACGCTAAAAAGGATCGGAGCTCCGCTCGAATGGACAGAACTGCCCGAGCCGCAACCCGGACCGGGCGAGCTTCGAATCAAGGTGGCCGCCTGCGGTGTCTGCCGCACGGATCTCCATGTCGTCGATGGCGAGCTGCCCGAAGCAAGCGTGCCGATCGTCCCTGGCCACGAGATCGTCGGCCGGATCGATGCCATCGGATCCGGCGTCGTGGGGCTGAGCATCGGCGAGCGCGTTGGCGTTCCGTGGCTGGGCCGCACCTGTGGCGTATGCCCGTACTGTGCAGGCGGCCACGAGAATCTTTGCGATCGACCACTTTTCACGGGCTACACGCGCGATGGCGGCTTCGCTACGTCGGCCATCGCTGACGCCCGCTTTGCCCTTCCCTTGGGCGAGGTCGGCAGCGACGTGGAACTAGCCCCGTTGCTGTGCGCTGGGCTCATTGGTTGGCGCTCGTTGGCAATCGCGGGCGACGGCAAAAAGTTGGGATTGTATGGTTTCGGCGCCGCGGCCCACATCGTGGCACAGGTTGCGAAGTGGCAAAGCCGGTCCGTCTTTGCCTTCACGCGGCCGGGAGACGGGGCCACCCAAACGTTCGCCCTGCGCCTGGGGGCGAGCTGGGCCGGCGGATCTGACGAAGTACCGCCCGAGCCGCTCGACGCCGCCATCATTTTTGCACCGGTGGGTGCCCTGGTGCCGCTGGCCCTGAAGGCGGTCCGCAAAGGCGGCCGCGTCGTTTGCGCTGGCATTCACATGAGCGATATCCCGAGCTTTCCCTACCGGCTGCTGTGGGAAGAGCGGCAGCTCGTGTCGGTCGCCAATCTCACGCGGTCCGACGGAATCGAGTTTCTCCGCTTGGCCCCGAAGATCGGCATTGCCACCAAGACGACGCAGTATCCACTTATCCTCGCTAACCAGGCTCTTTCCGATCTCCGCGCCGGTCGGTTCGAGGGCGCCGCGGTTCTCGTGGCGAGGTAATTGTGGCCTGGGCAATCCGCCCTTCAAATTGAACGGCGAAGTGCCTCATTTTGGTCGAAGTTCTCCACCGTTCCACATGTTTCCGCCCTAACTCCTTGAATGCCATGGCTTCCCGTTGTGGCACGAAAACTGCTGTAGCCACGGGGCCGAGGGTCAAGCCGGTGACCCGCAACCAGTCGTGCTAGCGGCGAACGTAAAGGAGAACGTCATGTCTAATGTAGTCGTACGCAGAAATGGTGGAGAATCACCCCAAGTTCCAGCGGAAGGGCAGCAAATCCAGTGGGTGCACTGGGATCCATTTCGCCAAATGGCTCCGTATCTAACCGGGGAGGATCAGCAGGCGCGTCTCACGCCGGACTTTGAAATCAAGGAGACCAAGGACGGGTTCGTATTCAAGGCCGACGTGCCGGGGATCAAGGAAAAAGATCTTGAGATCACCATGACCGGCAATAGGCTTTCTA
>Ga0265314_10001686_pt1 | contig 24055 bp, 24 predicted proteins | sample 4126metaG_FD_203106 | JGI IMG/M metagenome (GOLD analysis project Ga0265314, IMG submission 203106) | Rhizosphere microbial communities from Carex aquatilis grown in University of Washington, Seatle, WA, United States - 4-1-26 metaG | ecosystem: Host-associated > Plants > Roots > Rhizosphere >... | reverse complement strand
GAAGAGGCTGCGATGCCCGTCAAGGTTGCGAATCAGCGGGCGCAATTCTTCTTCCGCTGCGTTGATGCGATAGCCGAACACGCCGTCCTGGCCTGCGCGCCCGCCGAGATCAACCGCGCCGAGAATGCTCGCGCGCTGTGTGAATTCGATGCGCGCCGTGCGCAGGTCGCTGTCAGTGGGGCGCTTCACCACGAAGTTCACAAGGCCGCCCGGCGCGCTCACACCGGCTTGCATGCCGCTCGTGCCGCGCAAGATTTCGACGCGCTCCTTGTTGTCGAGCGGGATCGTGGTCTCGGCGTTGATCGGCAAGCCTTCGCGCCGATAGTTGTAGTTGTTGTCCAGCGTGTAGCCGCGGATCGACACGAAGTCCCAATAGCCCGGCGCGTTGTACGCGTCGGTGAGCGATGGGTCGAACTTGGTGAGGTCCGCAAGCCGCCGTGCGCCGGCCTGGTCGATCATGCGGCTGTCGACAACACCGGCTGCGATCGGCAAATCCTTCAGCGGAATGTCGCCGAAGCCGGTGACGTCGGCGGCCGGCGGAAACGCCTGCCCCGTGACGATGACGGGCTTGAGCGTCTGCGGCTCGGGCGTTTGCGATGTTTGGGAATGTGCGCTGCTTGCAAGCAGCAGGAGAGCGGTCGCGCGTGCGACCGCATGCAAAGTATGTGCGTGTGTCTTCTTCAATTGGGCCTTCCTTCGCGGGGATTACCCCGATCAGGTTCAAAGGGACTCTCTCAGTCACCGCGCGAGCGGCAACACCCCTGGCGAGTGCGACCCGGGATGGATCGCAGGACGGATTCTATCTATCCGAAGACCGGAGACTCGACGCCGAGCACCTTGTGCAGCTTGGTCGAGGTGGTCGTGTACTGGAGCTGCATCGGCTTGCCGAGCACGATCGGCGCCGCGCCGAAGGCTGCTAGCGCGCATTCATGGAAGCCCGACAGGATCAGTTTCTTCTTGCCGGGATAGGTGTTGATGTCGCCGACGGCGAAGATGCCCGGCACGCTCGTCGAAAACTTTTCGGTGTCGACCTTAAGCTGGCGGCGTTCGATGTCGAGGCCCCATTCGGCGATCGGGCCGAGCCGCGGCGACAGGCCGAAGAAGACGAGCAGCGCATCAAGAGGAACATGGCGAACAAGGCCATCGGTTCCGGTCACCTTCGCGGAGGTCATTCGCCCTGCGTGCTCTTCGAAGCCGGTCACTTGTCCGATGATGAACTGCATCTTCATCGAGGCGCACAGCTCTTTCATCTTCGCGACCGATGCGGGTGCGGCCCGGAACTCTTCACGGCGGTGGATGAGGATCACGCTGCCGGCCTGGTTCGGGCCTTCCTGGGCGAAGTTCAACGCCCAGTCGAGCGCCGAATCGCCGCCACCGACGACCACGATGTTCTTTTCGTGGAAGTCTGCGGGGTTCTGCACGCGGTAGAAAACCTCCCGGCCTTCGAACTGCTCGACGGCTTCGACCTTGAGCTTGCGCGGCTCGAACGCGCCGACGCCCCCGGCGATGAACACTGTCTTCGTGATGAACTGCGTGCCCTTGTTCGTCTCGACGAAGAAGCGCCCGTCGTCCTGCCGCTGCACGATCTTGACGGTCTGGCTCATGTGGAAGGTGGCGCCGAACGGCTCGATCTGCCTGAGCAGGTTGTCAGTGAGTTGCTTGCCCGTACACACCGGCACACCAGGGATGTCGTAAATCGGCTTGTCGGGATAGAGCTCGATGCATTGCCCGCCAGGGTAGGCGAGCGAATCGATCACGTGGCACTTGATCTCGAGCAGGCCCAGCTCGAACACCTGGAACAGGCCGACCGGGCCCGCTCCGATGATGACTGCATCGGTTTCGATCACGGTCAGCCCTTCGCGTCGCGAATCAGCTCGGCGAGCTTGCCGGTCTTGTCTTTCCAGTCGTCGGCGTCGGGCGGCGCGGGCTTGCGCTTGGTGATGCTCTTCCAGCCGGGCGCTCTCGAAAGCTCGGCGTTGAGCTGAATGAATTGCAGTTGGTCCGGTGGTGTGTCTTCCTCGGCGTAGATCGCGTTCACCGGGCATTCGGGGATGCACACGGCGCAGTCGATGCACTCGTCCGGGTCGATCACGAGGAAGTTCGGGCCTTCGCGGAAGCAGTCCACAGGGCAGACGTCCACGCAATCCGTGTACTTGCAGCGGATGCAGGATTCGGTGACGACGTGAGTCATTTTGTTCTGGGCACGACGATGCGGCGAGGGAAGACGACCCTTGATTCTAGGGTGCAGGGGCCCGCAGGCCCCTGACATGGGTCAACGAACCAGCACCGCCCCTGAGGTCTTGTGCGACGCGGTGTCCACCAGCACCATCGAGCCCATCATGCGCGAGCGCGAGAAGGCGACGATCGGCAGGCCTTCCTGCAGCGAGAAGTCCACATGCCCGATGCCGTTGGCTTCGAGGCGGTCTGCTTCGCTTTCGGCGAGCGTGTCGACGTCCAGCTTGTGAACGATGCGCGTCACGCGGGCCTTGACCCAGCGATGCCCGTGCAATGCCCAGTAGATGCGGCCCGCGATGAGAGGTCCGTCATCGAGCCATGCGACCGTTGCGGAGAATTCGCGAAGCGTGCGAAAAGCCCCGGGTGCCACGAGCCAGTCACCACGCGAGATATCGACTTCGCGATCCAGCACGATGCCGGCGCTGTAGCCCGACGCGACGTGGACGTCCCGGCGCTGGTGGTTCATCACCTGTGCGATGTACGCCGTCTGGCCGTTCGGCTTGATCTGCACTTGCTGGCCGACTTCGGCGCTGGCGCCCGCGACGCGGCCCCAGAACACACGCCGGCCTTGCGTGATGGTCGCCGACGCCGATTGCTTTTCAACCCACTGCACAGGGAAGGCAAAGGGCTCGTACGCCTGCGCTTCGCTGACGTCCAGCTCTTCGAGCAGGCGCAGCAGCGACGGGCCGAAGTAGCCGGCCCAGCCGGGTTCGGGCCGCACGACGTTGTCGCCTTGCAGAGCCGAGATGGGAATCACCGTGTCCACCGCGATGCCGGCGGCCAGGGTGAACCTGCCGATCGCACGTTCGATGTTGCGAAAGGCGAGCACTTCGTCTTCGATCGCATCGAGCTTGTTCACCGCGACGATGATCGCAGGCACTCGAAGCAGGTTCACCAGCAGCGCATGACGCCGCGTTTGCGGCAGCAGCTCGAGATTCTCGTCGCGCCATTGCAGCTTGGTCGCATCGACGAGGATCACCGCCGCATCGGCGCTCGATGCCGCGGTGACCATGTTGCGCGTGTACTGTTCGTGGCCCGGCGCGTCGCCGATGATGAACTTGCGCAGCGGCGTGGCGAAATAGCGATACGCCACGTCGATCGTGATGCCTTGTTCGCGCTCGGCCGTCAGGCCATCGGTGAGCAGGGCAAGGTCTGTGGTGCCCGCGCGCTGCACGCCGGCCAGTTGGTCCTGCAGCACCGCCTTGCTGTCGACCAGCAATCGGCCGATCAATGTGCTTTTGCCGTCGTCCACCGAGCCGCACGTGATGAACCGCAGTGCCGCGGCGTGGTCGTGCTTTGAGTCATCGGCCCACACCCCTATGGGCTTTGGGGGGGTATCGAATTCATTTCGTCTCATTAGAAGTAGCCGTCCCTTTTTCGCTGTTCCATCGACGCGTCGGACGTTTTGTCGTCCATCCGCGTCGCCCCGCGCTCGCTAACATCGGCGGCGAGCGTTTCCAGCACCACGTCCGCCGCGTTCGCCGCGACGCTTTCGACAGGACAGGTGCACGTGATGTCGCCGACCGTGCGGAAGCGCACGGTACGCGACACGATCATCTCGCCCGGCTTGCCCGGTGTGAGTTCCGTGACGGGAACCAGCAACCCCCTGCGCTCGATGACTTCGCGCCGGTGCGCATAGTACAGCGAAGGAAGCTCGATTTGTTCACGATCGATGTACTGCCAGACGTCCAACTCGGTCCAGTTGGAAATCGGGAAGACGCGGAAGTGTTCGCCGGGGTGCAGGCGCGTGTTGAACAGCGTCCACAGTTCGGGGCGCTGTTCCCTCGGCTGCCATTGGCCGAACGAATCGCGGTGCGAGAAGATGCGCTCCTTGGCGCGCGCCTTTTCTTCGTCGCGCCGCGCGCCGCCGATCAGCGCGTCGAAGCGAAACTCCTCGACGGCTTCAAGCAGCGTCACCGACTGGTGCACATTGCGCGATTCGTCGGGCCGCGCCAGGCGCACGGTGCCGCGGCGCATCGAATCCTCGACATTGCGCACGATCAGCTCGGCGCCCAATTGCTTGGCGCGGTGGTCGCGAAACTGCGTGACCTCGGGGAAGTTGTGGCCCGTGTCGATCATCAAGAGCGGATACGGAATGCGCCCTGCGCCGAAAGCCTTTTCGGCGCAGTGAAGCAGCACGAGCGAATCCTTGCCGCCGGAAAAAAGCAGGGCGGGGCGTTCGAACGCCGCGGCGACTTCGCGCAGGATGAAGACGGCCTCTTCTTCCAGCGAATCGAGATGCTTGTTGGACGGCGCCCTGAGCAGCTGCGCCTCGACTCGGGCATTCATGCGGAGATTTCTTCCTTGTTGTTGAGTTCGTTCCTGACGTGCAGGCCGCATTCCTTGGCCTGCTCGTCCTCCCACCACCAGCGGCCGGCGCGAAAATCCTCGCCCAGCGAAATGGCGCGGGTGCACGGCGCGCAGCCGATGCTCGGATAGAAGTCGTCGTGCAGCGGGTTGTAGTCCACCGCGTGCAGTTCGATGTAGCGCCACACGTCGCCCCACGTCCACTCGGCAAGCGGGTTGAACTTGATGCGCGCTTCAGTCTCGTCCATCAGCGGCACTTCGGCGCGCGCGGACGATTGTTCGCGCCGCAAGCCCGTGATCCATGCCTTCTGGCCGGCCAGCGCGCGCTCCAGCGGCTCGACCTTGCGGATGTGGCAGCAGGCCTTGCGCAGCTCGATGCTGCGATACATCGGCTCTTTGCCTTCGCGCTTGACGAAATGCACCACCGACTCTTGCTGCGGCTGGTACACCTCGACGCGAGTTCGCGATTGCGCCTTCGTGCGCTCCAGCAAGTCCAGCGTCTCCTTGTGGAGCATGCCGGTGTCGAGCACGAACACCGGGATGTCGAGCTCCAGCGCGTTGATCAAATGCGTGATGACGACGTCTTCCGCGCCAAGGCTCGATGCTTGCTTGAGCGGCTTGAATGCGGCCGCGGCATCGCGCAGCAGCGCACGCGTGCGCGTGAGTTTCTCGGCGAAGTCCTTTGAAGGCTTCGCATGCAGGTCGATTGCGCTCATCAGGCTTGCCTTGCGAAGAGCGGAAGGGGCTCGGCGGTGTCGGCCTGGTAGTACGCCGCGAAGCGCTCGAATTGGCGCCGCGCATCGGCGGGGTCTTTGCCTTCGCGCAGCACCGCGCTCGAAAAGCCGCAGCGCTGCATCGCGACCAGCTGGTCGGTGAGCACATCGCCCGTCGCGCGGATGTCGCCCGCGAATTTGCGGCGGCGGCGGATGAGCCATGCCTGGCTGAAAGCGCGGCCGTCTGTGAACTTGGGGAAGTCCAGCTCGATGCGATCGACGTCGTCCAGCGGGATCGACAGCGGATCGACGTCATTCGCGAGGTGCAGCACGCGTTCGGCGCCTTGCGCCTGATGCGTGGCGGGAGAGAGGATGTCCAGGGTCTGCCGCATCACGCGACCTCCTTTTCGGCGAAGCGCGCACTGTTTGCCGCGGCTTTGAAGGGCTCGATGCCCACGCGGCGCAGCGTTGCGATGAAAGTCTCGAAGCGTCCGTCGGCCGCGCCTTCGCGCAGCTGGCGATACGTGCCGATCACGGCGTCGATCACCGCGGGCACTTCGGCGGCTGAAAAAGATGGGCCGACGATCTTGCCGGGCGCGGCCGGCCCCGAAAGGTTCGTGCCGTCCGATCCGCCAAGCGTGACCTGATACCACTCCTTGCCGTCCTTGTCGACGCCGAGGATGCCGATGTGGCCTGCGTGATGGTGGCCGCACGAGTTGATGCAGCCGGAGATGTTCACGTCGATGTCGCCGATGTCCCATTCCTCGTCGAGGTCCTGGAAGCGCTGCGTGATGGCCTCGGCAAGCGGAAGCGACCGCGCGTTCGCGAGCGAGCAGAAGTCGCCGCCCGGGCACGCGATCACGTCGGTGAGCAGGCCGATGTTCGCCCGCGCAAGGCCCAGCTTGCGCGCAGCCGCCCACAGCTGCGGCAGGTCGTCCTGATGGACCCAGGGCAACACCAGGTTCTGTTCGTGCGTGACGCGTGCTTCGCCTGCAGAGAAGCGTTCAGCAAGATCGGCGGCAGCATCGAGTTGATCCGCCGTTGCATCGCCCGGCGCTTGACCGAGGCGCTTGAATGACAACACCACCGCGCGCAGTTCGGGATTGCGATGCGGCAGCACGTTGCGCTGCAGCCAACGGTCGTAGTGCGGATCGGCTTCGGCGTCGGCGCGGATGATCTCGCGAATTTGCGCTTGCGCGGGGTCGCGATTGCGTTCCTGTTCGCGCGCGGCGAGCTGCGGCGGCACAAACATCGCGGCGACGCGGTCGTATTCGGCTTGCGTGATCGTGTGCGGCGCGCCGTCGAGTTCGATGATCTGGCGAAACTCTTCTTCGACCTTTTCGATGTAGGCGTGGCCTTCGCTCTTCACGAGAATCTTGATGCGCGCTTTCCAGGCGTTGTCGCGGCGGCCGTACTGGTTGTAGACGCGGATGCACGCTTCGACGTAGTTGAGGATCTGGTCCCACCGCACGAACTCGCTCACGACCGCGCCGATGATCGGCGTGCGGCCCATGCCGCCACCCACCTGAACACGAAAGCCGAGCTCGCCCGCGTCATTGCGCACAAGCTGCAGGCCGATGTCGTACCAGCCGATCGCAGCGCGGTCTTCCTTCGCGCCGTTGATCGCGATCTTGAACTTGCGCGGAAGGAAAGCGAACTCCGGATGCAGCGCGCCCCACTGGCGCATGATTTCCGCAAAAGGGCGCGGGTCGGCGATCTCGTCCACCGCGATGCCCGCGAGTGCTTCGGCGGTGATGTTGCGGATGGCGTTGCCGCTTGTCTGGATGCCGTGCATGTCGACGGACGCCAACAGCTCCATCACTTCGGCACTTTTTTCGAGCGGGATCCAGTTGAACTGAACGTTGGTGCGAGTCGTGAAGTGGCCGTAGCCGTATTTCAGCTGGCTTCCAATCTGCGTGTGCGTCCCGGGCACGGGCACCGAGCCGAGCGCCGACTGCTTCGCTTGCGCGTCGGCCAGCAATGCGGCATCGGGCTTGTCGTAGTCGCGGGCGATCTTCGCGAGCACCCTCAGCTGTGCGGTGGATAGCTCGCCATAGGGAACCGAGATGCGCGCCATCGGCGCATAGCGCTGGATGTACCAGCCGTTTTGCAGGCGCAGTGGACGAAATTCATCGTCGGCCAGCGTGCCGGCGAGATAGCGCTCCAGCTGGTCGCGATACTGTGCCGCGCGGTTGCGGACAAACTGTCGATCGAATTCCGAATATTGGTACATGGCGGGAAAAAAGCAGCGCGCGTGCGCGAGACGCCAATGTACGGACCGCCCTTATGAATCCCAACGAATTTTTGGTTCACGCGTTATCCGGATAAGCTTATGCGCCAGTAACGGCGCGGGTTTGCGCGGCACCGGCCCGCAGGTCGCGGATAAAGGGAATTCAGATCGGCCCGCGCCCGCCATAATGCGCCGCAGGCTCGGCCGTCAATCAGTCGCAACCAGCTGCACAAAGAGGAATGGCTCAGAGGATCTTCGTCAACGTCGTTGGCTTCGCCGATGAAGAGCGTCATGCGCTCAACTTGCTCTTCCGGATTTCGGAAGAGCGGGAGGTCGTGTTCGCGCCATGGGAGCCGAACGCACCCGAGGCCGCTCAGTTGGCTGTGGTTGACGGCACCAGCTACGAAGCCCAGGTCGAAATCGAATCGCCTCGCAACGCCGAAGTGCCGATCATCTGGATCGGCGACGGCGCGCCCGAGCGCACGTGGCGCAAGTTCACGCGGCCCATCGCGTGGCCCGAGATCGTGCAGGCGATGGACGAGCTCTTTCCCGCGCCGATCGATTTCGATATCGACTTCGACAGCGACAGCGCCGAAGACGCCGTGAACGCCGACACGCAACCGCCCGACACGCTGCCGCCGGACACGCCGCCGCGCCGCCGCGTGCTCATCGCAGCCGCCGATATCAATGAGCGTCTGTACCTCCGCGCCAAGCTGTCGCTTTCGGACCTGACTCAGGCCGACGAAGCATCAACCCCGGCCGAAGCGCTTGAGCTTGTGGCATTGAACGACTACATCCTCGCCATCGTCGACTTCGGGCTACCCGGCTCGAACGGCTGGGACTTTGTGCGCGATCTGCGAACGGGCCCGCGCCCGATCGCAAGAATGGTCGTCATTGCGCCGCATCTGACACTCGTCGCGCGAATTCGTGCGTGGCGCGCCGGAGTGTCGGATCTGCTCGAGAAGCCGCCGCACCCCGCGAAGCTGCACGACATCTTCCAGTCCGTCTAGCGCACTACGTCGATGGCCTTGGCCAGCCGCCCATCGAGCGGCAAGGGCTCGTCGTGGATTCGCGCAGCGATCAATTCCGCCGCGAGCACGCAGAACGTCAAGCCGCGCGAGCCCATCGCCGTGCTGACCCACACGCCCGGCTCCACTTCGCCCACGAGCGGGCGGCGATCCCGCGACGCGCAGCGCACGCCGGCCCACGATCGCATCGCGCTGCCTTCGAGCTGCTGAGCGACGCCCGGCAGCAACGCACGCAACCGATCGATGTTGGCGCGCGTGTCCTCTTCGCGGATCGAAGCGTCGGTGTCGTCGCGGCCGTAGGTCGATCCGCACAGCCACGTTGGAGCGCCATCCATCGGCACCGAAGAGATGAAGTGTCCGTTGCCGTTCACCGGGTGTGCCGGCGCTTGCAAGCTCGCGTCGTGGGTGCCGTAGTTGATCTGCCCGCGAACCGCGTGAAGCGCGATTCGATCGCCCAGCAACGCTTGTGACCCGTACGCCGCCGCGATGACGACGAGCTTGCCGCGAAATTCATCGAGCGACGCGACTTGCGTTGCGCCTTGCCATTCGATCCCCGGCTGCGCAAGCCACGCACGCACGAGCGCGGCGGGCTTGATCCAGCCCGCGTGTTCCTGCCACACGCTTTGTTCGCCGATGCGCATCACGCCGGTCTCGCGCCAGTCGTTGCCATCGCGCAGGAGCATGCGCGCTTGCTGCAGCGTCATGCGCACGCCCGCGCGCGACAAGCGCGATAGCAGGTTGTCGTCGGGCGAGACCTGCGGCGCGAGCAAGCCGGCCGGCAACGACGATGCGCCCGACGCAGGCTCGTGGGCCGCGTCGATCACGGTCACGCGCCAACCGCGCCGCGCCAGGCTCGCGGCCACAGCGCAGCCCGAAAGCCCGGCGCCGATCACGACGGCTTCGCGCGGCGCAACTTCTTCGCGCTCGCGCAATCCCTTCGGCTGCCAGTGCGGGTCGTATACCGCTTGCGTGCAATGCCGCTTGGGCGGAAGGCCTTCGGCCTTGGTCACGATAAAGCCGTGCGACTGCAACGCGCGCCGCACATCGCCGGACGCGGTCCACGTTGCGAGCCGCGTGCCGCGGCGGCAATGACGCGAGACGGCTTTCATCACGGCGGTGTCCCACATGTCCGGGTTGTGCTGCGGATCGAAGCCGTCGAGGAATATCGAATCGGCGGTGAACGGTTCGCTGCGCAGCATCTCGCGCGCATCGCGCACGTGCAACGTGAGCAACACGCGGCCGTCCTCGAACGAGAAGCGATGCGCACCGTGCGTGATGTCCAGCCACTGCGATGCAAGTTCGCGCGCGAGCGGCGCAAGCTCGCCATACGCGTCCGCGCTGCGCACGATGTCTTCGGCCGACACCGGCCACGCTTCAACCGACACGAAGTGCAGCATGCGCGGGCGATCCGGGTCGTCCTTCCACGCGCGCCATGCCGCGAGGAAATTCAGCCCGAGCCCGAAGCCTGTCTCGAGGATGCGCCACTGCGCGCGATTGGCCCACGCCGCAGGCAAGTCGCACCCGCGCAGGAAAACATGACGAGCTTGATCGAGCCCGCCCGATGCGGAGCGGTAGATATCGTCAAAGCGCGCGCTGCGCGGCGTGCCGTCCGGCTGCCACTCGACACGTTCGGGCACGCGATCGTCAGGCTCTGGGCGGCACGTAGCCTTGGGCCACGTCGGCGCCGCCGCCGAAGAAGTGCGCCTCCATCTGGCGGCGCAGGTAGTCGCGCGCGCGCTGGTCCGCGAGGTTCAGGCGGTTTTCATTGACGAGCATCGTCTGCTGCTTGAGCCACTGCTGCCACGCTTCTTTGCTGACGCTGTCGTAGAGACGCTTGCCCAGCTCGCCGGGATACGGGGGGAAGTCCAGCCCTTCGGCTTCCTTGCCGAGCTTGATGCATTGGACGGTACGGGGCATGGCAGACCTCTTGGATGACTGGGTGATGAGCTTATGCGGATAAACAACTGAGAACTCTGTCGTTCCCTTTGCAGGCGCCGCACCGAAGAATGCGCTTCATCGACATTGATCCGAAACGAAGGAAAACAAAGTGCAGAGCCGCCGAGACTTTATCAAGATTCCCCTTGCTGCCGCCGCGCTGGCAGGGTTGGCCATGACGGCAGCGTCGTCGTTCGCGCAAACTGCCCAGCCGGCATCGAAGGCGCCGGTCACTCTGCTCAACGTGTCGTACGACCCGACGCGCGAGCTGTACGTCGAGTACAACGCCGCGTTCGCGAAGTACTGGAAGGCCAAGACCGGCCAGGACGTCACAGTCAAGCAGTCGCACGGCGGCTCGGGCAAGCAGGCACGCTCGATCATCGACGGGCTCGACGCCGACGTCGCCACGCTGGGCCTCGCGGGCGACACCGACGCGCTCGTGAAGAACGGCGGCTGGGTTGCGCCGGACTGGCAAAAGCGCCTGCCGCACAACTCCACGCCGTATCAATCCACGATCGTGCTTGTCGTGCGTCGCGGCAACCCGAAGGGCATCAAGGATTGGGACGATCTTGTGAAATCCGGCGTGAGCGTGATCACGCCCAACCCCAAAACATCCGGCGGCGCGCGCTGGAATTACCTTGCTGCGTGGGAATACGCCAAGCGTAAATACGGCGGCGACGCGAAGGCGAAGGACTTCGTCGCGAAGCTCTACGGCAATGTGCCGGTGCTCGACACGGGCGCGCGCGGGTCGACGATCACCTTCGCGCAAAGAGAGCAGGGCGATGTGCTGATCGCGTGGGAGAACGAAGCGTTCCTGCTCGAAAAAGAGTTCGGCGCGAAGTTCGACGTGATCGCGCCGTCGCTGTCGATCCTGGCCGAGCCTGCGGTCGCTGTTGTCGACAAGAACGTCGACCGCAAGGGCACGAGGCAAGTCGCCGAGGAATACCTGAAGTTCCTCTACAGCGAAGAGGGCCAGGACATCATCGGCAAGAATTTTTATCGCCCCGCCGTCTCGCAAAAGGCGCAGGCGAAGTACGGTGCGCAGTTCCCGAAGATCAAGCTCTTCACCATCGAAGAAGCGTTCGGCGGCTGGGCCAAGGCCGACAAGGAACACTTCGCCGACGGTGGCAGCTTCGACCAGGTGTACGCCCGTAAATGATTGCCGTATCGAGTGCCGTCTTCCCCGAATGACATGGCTCGGGGAGACGATTTAAAGCGCCGCTTGCGGCGCTTTTTTTTAGGCTGCGCAGTTCAGGCGGCGAGCGTCTGGGCCGCGTCGTTCGCGGCTCGCGCGATGGACGCCTTGATCGCAACGTCAGCAAGCTCCAGTGCCTTCTTCTTCGCGTCATCGCCCATCGCCACGCCTTCGGCGCGCACGAAGCGAACGTCGGTCACGCCGAAAAAGCCGAACACCGTCTTCAGGTAGCTCTCCTGATGTTCGAGCGCTTCCATCATCGGGTTGCCGGCGTACATGCCGCCGCGCGATGACGCGATGATCACCGTCTTGCCGCCGGCGAGGCCGACCGGGCCCTTTTCGGTGTACTTGAACGTGCGGCCCGCTTGCGCGACGCGATCGATCCATGCCTTCAGCTGCGTGGGGATCGAAAAGTTATAGAGCGGCGCGCCAACCACGATCACGTCCGCAGCCATGAACTGGCTCACGAGGCGCTCGGAGACTTCGTTTTCGCGGCGCTGCACGTCGCTCAGGCCTTCCGCGTTCACGCCCAGGCGAAAGCCCAGCGAGTCGGCGTTAAGGTGGCTGGGCGCATCGACGGCAAGGTCGAGGTGTTCGACATGGGTGTGCGGATGAGTCGCCTTCCATTGGGTGACGATCCGGCGCGTCAATTCGCGCGAAACGGAATTGCCGCCGAGCGGGCTGGAATCGATGTGGAGCAGTTTCATTCCGGTGTCCTTTGAGTGCTTGGGTGGGCCAATTGGCTTGAGAATGATTGTGCTTTTGGGTCGATCGATTGATAAGTCGGCAGATTCGCACTACATTGTTGCGGCTGGCAGGACAATCAACACACCAACCGCGCAGGACAATTGCCCCATGCAAGACCTCAACGACATGGTTTTCTTCGCCGAAGTGGTGGACCGCGGCGGGTTCGCGGCAGCCGGCCGCGCGCTGGGCTTGCCCAAGTCCAAACTGTCGCGGCGTGTGGCCGATCTTGAACATCGCCTGGGCGTTCGGCTGCTGCAAAGAACGACTCGCAAGCTTTCGCTGACCGAAGCGGGCGAGCTGTATCACAAGCACGTGGTCGCAATGCGCGAAGAGGCCGAAGCCGCCGAAGAGGCTGTCGCGATGGTGCAGAACGAGCCGCGCGGCACGATCCGCGTGACATGCCCGATCACGCTCGCGCAGACCACGATCGGCCCGATCCTGCCGCAGTTCATCAAAGCGCATCCGCTCGTGCGCATCGAGATGCAGCTGACCAATCGCGTGGTCGATCTCGTGAAGGAGGGCATCGACGTGGCGCTGCGCGTGCGGCCGACGCTGGAGGACAGCGGAAGCCTTGTCGTGAAGAAGCTGGCGGAGACGTATGGTCTGCTTGTGGCCGCGCCTTCGTTGCTGGATGCGCACGCCAAGCCGCAAAGCATCGACGACGTGGCGAAGCTGCCGTCGATTGCGATGTCGGCGGTGGACGGCAGAGCGATCTGGTACTTGAGCGGCGCGGGCGACCGCGAGTTCGCGCTGCATCTCAAGCCGTGCTTCACGGCCGACGACTTGCTCACGCTGAAATACGCCGCGATCGCCGGCACGGGCATCACGGTGCTGCCCGACTACATGTGCCGCCGTGAGTTACGCGAAGGCAAGCTCGTCGAAGTGTTGCCGCCCTGGCGCCCGCGCACGAGCTTCATCCACGCTGTGTTTCCTTCGCGGCGCGGCATGGTGCCGGCGGTGCGGCGCTTTCTCGACTATCTCGGTGAGAACGTCACGGCCGAAGGCAAGGATTGCCCGGTCTGACGTTCGCGTGGATCAAACGCCGAGGTATTGATCCAGCAATTGCGGTTGTGCGCGCAGCTCGGCAGACGTGCCCGCGAATGCAACTGCGCCTTTCACGAGAATCACATTGCGGTCGGTGACTTGCGTGACATGCTTCCAGTTCTTGTCGACGATCACGCTGGAGATGCCGCTTGCTCGAATGAGCGAGCAGATGCGCCAGATCTCGCGCGCCACCAGCGGCGCCAGGCCTTCGGTGGCTTCGTCGAGGATCAGCACATCGGGGTTGGTCATCAGCGCGCGGCCGATCGTGAGCATCTGCTGCTCGCCGCCCGATAGTTGCTGGCCGCCGTGTGAGAGGCGCTCTTTCAATCGGGGAAACGTGTCGAGCACTCGGTCGTATGTCCAGTCGCGTTGCCCGCGAGTGCCCGCGCGCGCGGCCATCTCGAGGTTCTCACGCACCGAGAGATTGCCGAAGATGCCGCGGCCTTCGGGCACGTACGCGATTCCGAGCTGCGCAATCTCGTAAGGCGCGCACGCCGTCATGTCGCGGCCCGCGATGCGAACATTGCCTGCACGGGGTTTGACGAGGCCCATGATCGTCTTGAGCAATGTGCTCTTGCCCATGCCGTTGCGGCCCATGAGGCCGATGGTTTCGCCGCGCGCGACAGAGAAATCGACACCGCGCAGGACGTGACTCTGGCCGTAATACGTGTTCAGGCCCGATGCTTCGATGAGCACATCACTCATACGCTGTCTCGCCAAGATACGCCGCCTGCACACCCGCATCAGCACGAATGTCCACCGGCGTGCCGCTTGCGATCACCTTGCCGTTGACCATCACCGTCAGGCGATCCGCAAGCGCGAAGACGGCATCCATGTCGTGTTCGACCAGCATGATCGCGTGACCGGGCTTGATCTTCAGCAGCAGTTGAACCATGCGCTCCGCTTCGGCCGAGCCCATTCCTGCGAGCGGCTCGTCGAGCAGCAGCACGCGCGGCGCGGTGGCGAGCGTCATCGCGATTTCGAGCTGGCGCTGTTCGCCGTGGCTGATCGTGCCGGCAACGGCATTGCGGCGCTGTGCGAGTCCGGCCAATTCAATCGCGCGCTCGGCGTTTTCATTGATCGACCGGAAATTGTTCGCGAGCTTGAGCCAGGCGAGCAAATGCGGCTCTCGCGATTGCGCGGCAAGCCTCACGTTCTCCCATACGGTGAACGGCAGGAAGATGTTGGTCTTCTGGTAGCTGCGGCCCAGGCCCGCGCGCGAAAGCTGTTCGGGATTGCGGCCGGTCGCATCGGCGCCGTTGAGCATCACACGGCCGCGGGTCGGCGGCAAATCGCCCGACAGCAAGTTGGTCAACGTCGATTTGCCTGCGCCATTCGGGCCGATCACCGCGTGAATGCGGCCCAGCTGCAAGTCAATCGACACGTCGTCGACCGCCGCGAGGCCGCCGAAGCGCTTCGTGAGGTTCGATGCGGCGAGCAGCACGTCGCTCATTCGGCTGATCCTTGTGCGCTGTCTTTGCGCGTGACGAGCCGCGCGGCAACGCCCAAAAGCCCGCGTGATGCGAACGTCACCACGAGCACGATGAAAAGTCCGATCCACAACTGCCAATGCTTGCCCGCGTTGAACGAGCCGATCTGCGGCAAGTCCTGGAAGAAATGCAACAGCCATTCGAACGTAAACGCTCCCACGATCGCGCCCGCGAAATTGCCCATGCCACCGAGGATCACCATCATGATTGCGTGCGCGCTCATGTGAAAACCCATGAGCTCCGGATTCACAAAGCCCGTCTGCGCCGCCCCGAGATAGCCCGCGAGCCCCGCCAGCGCACCTGCAAGTGTGAATGCCGCGAGCTTGTAGCCGAACGTGCCGTAGCCAAGTGCGCGCATGCGATGCTCATTGACGCGAATGCCCGCAAGCACCCGGCCGAAAGGGCTGAACAGCAAGCGGCGCAAAAACACATACACCGCCAGCAGCATCGCCAGCGTGAAGTAGTAGAACGCGAGCTTGTTGCCCAAGTCGAAAGCCACTGCGTCGGGCTTGAAGTTGATGTAGATGCCGTCCGATCCGCCCAGCGCCTTGTTGTCGAAGAAAAGGTAATAGACCATCTGCGCAAAGGCCATCGTGACCATGATGAAGTAGATGCCCTTCGTGCGGACGACGAAGAAGCCGATCACGAGTGCCGCCAGCGCCGACGCACCCACGGCTGCGGGCAGCGACCACCACAAGTTCACAGGGCCGTCTTGCGGGGAGAGAAACGCAAGCGCATAACCCGCGATACCGAAGTACGCCGCATGCCCGAGCGAGACAAGGCCCGTGACGCCGAGCAGCAAGTCGACGCTCATGGCGAAGATGCCGAGGATCATCATGCGCGCGACCATCTGTGCATAGAAATCCGTCGCGACAAAAGGGAAGAGTGCGAGCGCCACGAAGCCCGCACCCAGCACGATCCGCAGGCTGCCGGGCAGGATTTCGAGATGGGTTTTGATGCTCACTGCCTGAACAGACCTTCAGGCTTGAACAGCAGCACCGCAGCCATCAGCATGTACACAAGCATGCCCGCGATGTTCGGCGCCAGCACCTTGCCAAACGTGTCGACGAAGCCCACGAGCAGCGCGGCGATGAGCGCACCGCGCACGGAGCCAATGCCGCCGATCACCACGACCACGAAGCACATGATCAGCACCTGCGAGCCCATGTTGGGATACACGCTGGAGACAGGCGACGCAATCATGCCCGCGACCATTGCAAGCGTCACGCCGATGGCGAACACGACGGCGTGAATCAACTTGATGTTGACGCCGAGCGCTTCGGCCATGTCGCGGTTGAACGCACCGGCGCGAATCTTCATGCCGAGCCGCGTCTTTGAAATAAGGAAATAAAGCCCGAGCGCAAGCGCGATGCACACCGCCGACATGAACAGGCGATAGACGGGATACGACATCGTGTCGGTGAGCGGAATCGAGGCGGACAGAACGTCGGGCACGGTGACGCCGTGCACGTCGTCGCCCCACATGATCGAGCGCGTCTCCTCGAAGATGTAGATCAGCCCGAAGGTCAGTAGCACCTGGTCGAGATGATCGCGATCGTAGAAGTGGCGGAACAGCACGCGCTCCAGCACCAGTCCGAACGCGATCGACAACACTGCGCCGCCGATGACCGCGACCGTGAAGCTGCCGGACAGCCCCGCAAGCCACCAGGCGAGATACGCACCGAGCATGTAAAAACTGCCATGTGCAAGATTGACCACGCCCATGATCCCGAAGATCAGTGTCAGGCCCGCGGCCAGCATGAACAGCAGCAGGCCGTATTGCACGCTGTTGAGAAGCTGGATGAGGAAGGTGGGGAAATCCATCACGCGTTGCGTCGCGCGAGGAGCAGCAAGCCGCCGAGCAATGCGAAGAGCCCGCCGCAAACGCGATTGATCCATCGCACCACATGCGATTGCTTCAGCCACGGCGCGATGCGGCCCACACCGAACGCGCCCGCGCCGAGGATCACAAAATCGCCAAAAACGAACGTGAGCGACAGCAGCAGGAACTGCGGCATGAACGGCACGTTGGCGTCGATGAACTGCGGAAAGAACGCGGTGAAGAAAAGAAGCGACTTCGGGTTGCTTCCACCCACGAGCACGCCCTGCAGGAAGAGCGAGCGGCGCGGCGGCGCGCCTTCACCCAGTTGCAGGCCGCTGCCGCTGTGGAAGGTTTTCACGCCGAGCCAAATGAGATAAGCCGCGCCGATCGCCTTAAGCGTGACGAACGCTGCTTCGGAAGCAGAGAGCAAAGCCCCGAGCCCGAGCGCCGACAACATCATGATCACCATGTTGGCCGCGAGCGAGCCGCTCAGTGACGCCAGCGCGCGCCACGGCCCGTGGTTCACGGAGTTCGTGAGCGTCATCAGCATCGTCGGGCCCGGCGTGACGGTGAGGAGCAGCACCGCCACGAGATAGATCAGGTACGTGGAAAGCGGCATCAGGCCATCTTGCAGCCCGCGCCCGAATCGGCCAGCGCCTTCGCGGCAATGCCGAGCACCTTGTTTTCCTTGTTCTCGACACGGCGCAGGTAGATGTCCTGGATCGGGTTGTGCGACTTGCTCATCGTCCACTTGCCGCGCGGGCTGTCGATGGTGGCGGATTCCATCGCCTTGTACAGCGCCTGCTTGTTCGTGAGATCGCCCTTCACGGCGTTCGCGCCGATCATCAGCAGCTGGCCGCTGTCGTAGCCTTGCACGGCATACACATCCGGCTGCAGCTTGAACGTGGTGGCATACGCGCGGCGGAAGTTCTTGTTGCGCGGCGTGTCGAGCGAATCGCTGTAGTGCATCGTGGTCATCACGCCGTTGGCGGCGGGGCCGGCTGCGTCGAGCACGCCTTCGGTGAGGAAGCCCGAGCCCCACAACGCGATCTTGTCTTTCAAACCCGCGGCCGCGAAGTCACGCATGAATTTCGCGGCGGGCGGCCCGGCGAAGAAGCACGCAACCGCATCAGGCTTGAGCGATGCAATCTCAGTAAGCAGCGCCTGGAACTCCACTTGAGGAAAGGGCAGGCCGAGTTCTTTGACGATCGTGCCGCCGGCTTGCGTGTAGCTGTCGCGGAAACCTTCGAACGCTTCGTCGCCCGCCGCGTACTTCCATGTGATCCACACCGCGCGCTTCAAGCCTTTTTCCATCATCGGCTTGCCGAGCGCCAGCGTGGGCTGCGAGTTGGTGAACGACGTGCGGAACACATTGGGCGCGCACAGCGCGCGAGTGGCCGCGTGCACGCCCGCGTTCGGGATGATGCTGAGCGTGCCGCTGTCGCGCACGACGCGCTGGATGCCCATTTGCACGCCCGAATGCACGGTGCCGATCAGCACATCGACACGATCGCGCTGCACGAGCTTGGTGGCGTTCTCGACGCCCTTGGACGGCTCGGACTCGTCGTCCACCTTGAACCATTCGATCTCGCGGCCCGCGAGCTTGCCGCCTTTTTCGTCGAGCGCCATGCGCACGCCGTTTTCGATCGCGACGCCCAGCGGCGCATAGGCGCCGGTGTACGGCAGCATCAACCCAACGCGCACCTTGTTCGATTGCGCGCGGACGATCTCGGGCAGCAGGAAGCCGGCGGATGCAGTGCCGACGGCAGCGGCGGTGCGTGTGAGGACGAGGCGGCGTGTAGTCATGGAGTCTCCTTGGGCAGCGTAGTTTATTCGGCCCGGAGCGCCACGCGATCGGCGCGGCAAAAAAATGCGGAACCTATGTGCAGGCGCGGTGACTCACCTCGCTATGGCCATGATTCCGCTTGCGTCCGCTTCAAAAAACCTTCGCGTCCGGTCTCGGGACGAAGACTTCGACGATCCGGACGTGCGTCCATTGCAAAGGGCGCGGCCCGATGACCCGATCGCGGCTGCATCGGCCGTTGCAACCATTGATATTCTCCGTCCGGATACCGAGTTGCGCGTGCCAGTGCGCGACACCATTCAGCCCAACGAACTCGTGGTGGGCGTGATCGAACCGGGCGAGACCATTGCCGCAACACTTCGAGACGCTTATGCGTTTTGCGCCATCGCGCTGCGGGGGGATGGGCGCACGATTGTGGGCATCAAGCACGTTCCTTTGAGCAGTGCGGCTGCGCTCGGCGAAGAAGCCGATTCCGCAGTCAATGACATCCTGCAGGCCATGACCGACGCCGGCGCGGGCGACCGCTACACGCTTGTCCTGATCGGAGGCCGCAATGAGCTGGCGGAGTTGGAACTCGTGACCTCCGGAGGAGACGATCTGGACAACGCAGTGCTTGATGTTCTGGGGCCGCACGACGACTGCGATGCTGTTGGCGTCTACGTTACGCCCACTGGAGTGGTGTGTGTGCCTCTCAGGCGAGCGGCGCCCGGCGGCATGGCGGGCTCGGCGCCGCCCGACATCGCGCAGCGTCGCGTTTGACCCGTTCGATCACGCGATTCGCTCAATCAAACCGGCTGTCTGGCAGTTGCTACGACGGCAACCGGCAGCCACGCGCGGCACCACGCGGTCGCAAGCTCCTCGGGCATCGTGCCTGCGCTTGCATCATGGATGAATAGCTCGCCGATGCGTTGCGCGCCCAGGCCTTGCAATCGCTCGTCGAACTTGCGGCCGCCGAAAGCGAAGGTTTGCTGATACGTGCGGTCGCCCAATGCGATGACGCCGTACTTCACATGGCCCAGGAACTTGGGCTGCGCGTCGAGCGAATCGTAGAGAGCGCGCGCGTTGTCGGGCACGTCGCCTGATCCATAGGTGGACGTGCAGATGAGGAAGAGTGCGTCTTCGTCGAACACGTCGATGGAGAGGCCGTCCATCATCGCGATCTCGATCTCGCCGATGAGTTCGACGCAATCCATCTGGATCGCCTGCGCGACGTACTCGGCCGTGTTGGTCATCGTGCCGACGAGGATCTTGAGCTTCATGCGGTGCGCGTGTGTCGAAGGAAAGGGTGATGCAGTAAACTGCTTGACTGGTCGTTGGCAGGAAGTATACTGCAATGCACCCGAGATGCAAGCCACCACCGAACAAGACGCAAAAGACGCAAGCACGACGTTGCCCGAGCTGGGCGCGCGCATCCGTGCATGGCGTGCGCGGCGCGGCATGACGCGCAGGCAGCTCGCCGAGGACTCCGGTCTTTCGGAGCGCTTCCTCGCCGACGTCGAAGGCGGCCGGGGCAACGCGTCAATCAATTCACTCGAAGCCACCGCGCGCGCATTGAACATCACGCTGATCGAGCTGCTACAGAACTCGCCGCGGCCCGCGCTGGCCCGTGTGCATCATCTTGTGGGCGGACTTGACGACACACAGCTCGACGAAGCGCATCAACTGCTCAAGCGCAAATTCGGCGCGGGCGATGACAAGGGCCGCAGCAAGCGCGTGGCGCTCATCGGCCTGCGCGGGGCGGGCAAGTCGACGCTGGGCGTGCAGCTTGCGCAGGCGCGGCGCGTGCCGTTCATCGAACTCGACCGCGAAGTGGAGCGCGAAGCCGGCACCAGCATGAACGAAATCCTGCTGCTGCATGGGCAGGCGGGCTTTCGCCGCTATGAACGCCGCGCGCTCTCGCGAATCGCCGACGCCTATCCGAACGGCGTCGTGATGACCACGGGCGGCAGCATCGTCAGCGAGCGAGAAACGTTCAACCTGCTGCAAAGCCGCTTCTATTGCGTGTGGATCAAGGCCAGCCCAGAAGAACATATGGGCCGCGTCGTCGCGCAAGGGGATATGCGCCCGTTCGCGTCCACGCGCGGCGCAACGAAGGAGGCGCTGGAAGACTTGCGCCGTATCCTCGCGAGCCGTGAAGCGCTATACGCGCGTGCCGATGCGGTGGTGGACACAGCGTCGCGCACGGTGCGGCAATCCCTAAAGGACCTCGAACGAGCTGTTCCTGCGTCCGGACCCAAGGAGACAAAACGATGAACGCGATCGTGGGCTTCGCTACCGATCCGTCGAAGTATCGCCACTGGTCGCTCGCCGTCGAAGGCGACGTCGCACGCCTCAAGCTCGACATCGACGAAGACGGAGGCATCAAGCCCGGCTACAAGCTCAAGCTCAATTCGTACGACCTGGGCGTCGATATCGAGTTGCACGATGCGCTCAATCGCATCCGCTTCGAGCATCCGGCCGTGAAGGTCGTGGTGTTCGAAAGCGCGAAGGACCGTATCTGGTGCTCCGGCGCGAACATCTACATGCTCGGCCTTTCGACGCACGCGTGGAAGGTGAACTTCTGCAAGTTCACCAACGAGACGCGCAACGGCCTCGAGGATTCATCGCAGCACGAAGGACTGAAGTCGCTCGCGGCCGTGACAGGCGCGTGCGCAGGCGGCGGCTACGAACTGGCGCTGGCTTGCGACCGCATCGCAATGGTGGATGACCGCTCGTCCACCGTCAGCCTGCCCGAAGTGCCGTTGCTCGGCGTGTTGCCGGGCACTGGCGGGCTCACACGCGTTGTCGATAAGCGCAAGGTTCGGCGCGATCTTGCCGACATCTTCTGCACGACGAGCGAAGGCGTGCGTGCCGATCGCGCGAAAGACTGGAAGTTGATCGACGCACATGCGAAGCCGCAGCAATTCCTGCAGCTGATCGAAAGCGAGATCGCGCAGCTGCGCGCGCAGTCCACACGAGGCACAGGCAGCGGCCCGCATCAAGACATCGTGCTGAAACCACTCGATGCGCGCATCGACGACAGCAGCTATCGCTACACGACGGTAGCGGCCGAGATCGATCGCGACAAGCGCATCGCGACGATCACCGCCAACGCGCCGGCGAAGGCCATCGAATCCACGCCGGAGGCGATCGAGCAAGCCGCATGCGATTGGTGGCCTTTGAAATTCGCACGCGAACTCGACGACCTCATCCTGAACCTGCGCACGAACGAGCTGGAGATCGGCACGTGGGTCATCAAGACGCGCGGCGATGCCAACCTGGTGATGCGCGCCGACGCGGTGCTGGATCAACACAAGTCGCACTGGCTCGTGCGCGAGACCGCGGGCATGCTGCGCCGTGCGCTTGCGCGACTGGACGTGACGAGCCGCTCGCTCATCGCGCTGGTGGACGAAGGCTCATGCTTCGCGGGCACGTTCTACGAGCTTGCACTGGCGTGCGATCGCATTTACATGCTTGACTTGCCGGACGCGCCCGACGCCGCGCCCGCGCTGCGCCTTTCACCCGCGAACTTCGGGCGCTACCCGGCAGTGAACGACCTCACGCGATTGCAAACGCGATTCAACGAAGACGCATCGACCATCGAACAGCTGCAAGGCCTGAACGACAGCGCTTTGCGCGCGGACCAGGCGCTGGAGCTGGGCCTTGTCACGCTCACGCCCGACGATCTCGATTGGGACGAGGAGATTCGCATCATGCTCGAAGAGCGTGCGTCGCTTTCGCCCGATGCGCTCACGGGCATGGAGGCATCGCTGCGCTTTCCGGGGCGCGAGACGATGTTCACGCGCATCTTCGGGCGCTTGTCGGCATGGCAGAACTGGATCTTCATTCGGCCCAACGCGGTCGGCGAAGAAGGCGCATTGAAATTGTTCGGCACGGGCAAGAAAGCCCGCTTCGATTGGAAACGGATTTGATATGAGCAGCATCGATCTTCAAGCCCTGATTCCCAACAACGTCGATCTCGCGGACAACCGGCAGCTGCAACGCGCGCTGGAAAAGTGGCAGCCTGCGTTCCTCAACTGGTGGAGCGAGATGGGCCCGAGCGATTTCAACGCCAAGGATGTTTATCTGCGCACGGCCGTCGGCGTCGACGCGCAAGGCTGGGCGAGCTACGGCTACACGCCCATGCCCGACTATCGCTGGGGCATCTTCCTCGCTGACAAGGAAGAAGGCCGCAAGATCGGCTTCGGCGACTTCATGGGGCAGGACGTGTGGCAAGACGTCCCCGGTGAATACCGCTCGACGTTCCGCCGCCTCATCGTCACGCAAGGCGACACGGAGCCTGCATCCGTCGAACAGCAGCGCATGCTCGGGCACACGGCGCCGTCGCTGTACGACTTGCGCAATCTCTTTCAAGTGAACGTGGAAGAGGGCCGTCATCTGTGGGCGATGGTGTATCTATTGCACGCGCACTTCGGCCGCGATGGGCGTGAAGAAGCCGAGGAATTGCTCGAACGCCATTCGGGCGACCCGAACAAGCCGCGCATCCTCGGCACGTTCAACGAGCCGATGGACAACTGGCTGTCGTTCTTCATGTTCACGTATTTCACCGATCGCGACGGCAAGTTTCAGTTGAAGTCGTTCGCCGAAAGCGCGTTCGACCCGCTCGCGCGCACGACGCGCTTCATGCTGACCGAAGAAGCGCATCACATGTTTGTCGGTGAGACGGGCATCGGCCGCGTCATCAAGCGCACGCTCGAAGTGATGAAGGAGCTCGACACCGACGACGTCACCGCGATCCGCAATGCCGGTGCGATCGACTTGCCCACCATCCAGCGCTGGATGAACTACTGGTTCACCGATTCGCTCGACCTGTTCGGGTCGGAAGCATCGTCAAACGCGGCCAACTATTTCAGCAACGGCATCAAGGGCCGGCCTGACGAAGCCAAGTTCGCGGATCACGTGGAGGCCGCGACGGAGATGACGATCCAGGTGCCCGACGGCCAAGGCGGCATGAAGGGCGAGACGATCAGCGTGCGAAACGGCATCAACGAAGTCACGCGGCTGGAGTATGTCAAGGATTGCAATGTGGGCGTCACGCGCTGGAACATGGCGATCAAACGCGCGGGCATCGCCTTTGAATTGAAGTTGCCGTCGACGCGCTTTCGCCGCGAAGTCGGCATGTGGGCCGGTGTGCCGACCGACCCGCAAGGCAACCCGATCTCGCAAGCCGAGTTCGACGCGAAGAGGCACGAATGGATCCCGAGCGAAGAGGATCAACGCTTCGTCAAGAGCCTGATGCAACGCGTGACCGAGCGCGGCAAGATCGCCGGCTGGCTTGCGCCGCCGGATCGCGGCATCAATGCGCAGCCGGTGGAGTACGAATATGTGAAGCTCTGATCAACTCAAGAGCCGGTTCAAGAGCAACGTCTGTAAATTCCTTCGGCCATCGGCAATCAAGTAGACGTCCACCTGCTTCGCCGACACCTCATAGACGATCCGATAGGGCTTGAAGTAGGTTTCGCGATAGCTGCGAATTCCCAGAGCCAGAAGTTCCTTGGTGAGTGA
>Ga0265314_10001683_pt1 | contig 24065 bp, 14 predicted proteins | sample 4126metaG_FD_203106 | JGI IMG/M metagenome (GOLD analysis project Ga0265314, IMG submission 203106) | Rhizosphere microbial communities from Carex aquatilis grown in University of Washington, Seatle, WA, United States - 4-1-26 metaG | ecosystem: Host-associated > Plants > Roots > Rhizosphere >... | reverse complement strand
GGTGTGTTGCTCGGGCTTAATCTGCGCGAGCGCCGCGAAGCATTCGTCCTTAATCGTTTGCCCGTTTTGGATGGCGGAGAGTTTAGCCGCCGCGATCTATACATGTGTTTTCCGAATGAAACCCATTGTCGCGCCGGATGGCCGCTCGATGCGTATGGAAGTAATATTTTACCGGATGGACGTGAGCCGCCGGATGCAACACCCCTTCTAAAACCTGAACGCGAAGAATTGAACCGACTCGACCTTTCGATGAAAGAATGGACTACAGATGAATTCGCAAAAATGGCGCCGACCATCGCTAATGACATTTATGAGCCGTACGAAACTATTTTGAACCGACGTTCTTTCATTGATTTCAGCAGTGACTGGTTTCACAAACAGCTCGCAATCAATATTTCAATCGCAATGGCGATTCTGATCGCGCTCGCCGCAGCCTCCGAAATGTTAATCCGCCGCCGCGCTCGCCCGAAATAAAAGCGGCGCCGCAAGATTGCGGCGCCGTTGTCGGGGCTAAGAGCCCCGACTACTTGAACAGTTCCGCGAAAAAGTCTTTCATCGCCTGCCACGAGCGCTTGTCGGCCTTCTCGTTGTACGCCACGCCTTTGGAATTGTCGTTCCCGGCCGCCGGGTTCGTGAACGAATGCACCGCGCCGCCATAGCTGATCATCTGCCAGTCGACTTTGCCGTTGCGCATTTCGTCCTGAAACGCCGGGACGTCTTTGTTCACGCCGTTGTCGTCGGCTCCGTGAAGGACGAGCACTTTGCCTTTGATGTTCTTTGCGTCTTCGGGCGTCGGCGAATCCAGACCGCCGTGGAAAGTCACGACACCGGCGATGTCCGCGCCGCTGCGGGCGAGTTCCAGCACCGTCGTTCCGCCGAAGCAGAATCCGATCGCTGAAATTTTCGAGAGATCGACGTTCGCCTGTTTTTTCAACACGTCCAGCGCCGCTTGAACGCGCGCGCGCAGAAGGGGGCGGTCTTTTTTGTACGTGCCGGCCTGCGCCGCGGCTTCGGTGCGATCCTTGGGCCGCACGCCTTTGCCGTAAATGTCGGCGGCGAACGCGACGTAGCCGAGCTTCGCGAGATCCTCGGCCTTTTTCTTCGAGAATTCGCCGTTGCCCATCCAATCGTGAACGACCAGCACGCCTGGCCGCTTGTCCTGCATGGCGTCGTCGTAGGCGAGGTATCCTTCAAGCACCGTATCGCCCTGTTTGTAGTCGATCGTTTCAGTTTTCATCGCCGCGTATCCTGTGCTTGCGAGCACTGCGCAAATGGCCAACACCATGTTTCTCATCTTTGACTCTCTCCTCTCGAATCGCGGGGCACACGCCGCGCCAGCGACGTATTATAGCGATCTGTATTCCGCGACAGTTCTTTTTCGACGAATACCGCGGACACTTATTCGGCCTGCAAAATAAATATCCTTGTGAGGCACACGAATGCGCATTTTCGTAACACCGCTGCCGCCAATTGCCGACATATATGGTCTTTCTTGATGTCAATTCAACTATTGCGCATTGGTCCACGACGTGTGGTTAAATGAATGGAGATACTGGCTGTGTTGCGCCGTTTCTCACCTTGGAGGCGTTCATCATGGACCACGGATTCAGAATCGGAGTTTTCAAAGACGTTCAGAAGGCCCGCCACGCCATCAGCGATGTTCTTTCCGCCGGCTTCAGTAAACGCGCAGTGATGATGATCGTTTCCGAGGATGAGCGCGAGGACGCCGGAGAATCCGCGTTCGCGGACATGACTGTTCACCCCGGCGACGATACCAAACGCGCTCAGTTCGGCGGTGCGGCCGGCAGCGCGATCGGCGCATTTTTCGGATCGTTCCTGATGTATCTGCTCACCACGGGCGGAACCTCGAAGCATATTTCGCTCGGCGCGGGCCTCGCGATTGGCGGAGTGATCGGCATGTACGCCGTCTCGATGACCGCGTGGTGGGGCTTTAAGAATATCCTTAAGATTCTGAGTCTCTCGCGGGAATCGGTGCGCAATCGCAAACACGAATTCGACAACTGGCGCTCGATCAGCGCCGCTGCGATCGCCGGCATGATGGGCTCGGTCGCCGGAGTCATCGCCAGCTACCTGCTGGGCATTCCGAGCATCTGGTTTTTCGTCACCGGCGGTCTTTACGCCGCGGCGATGTCGCTGGTCATCGGCAACCTGGTCGGTGCCATGTGTGGGCGCGGCCTGGCGCCGCAAGCCGTGGGCGATTGGGAAGAATTGATCGACGGCGACCACCGCATTCTGGTCTCGGTCGATTGCCGCGGCATGAGTGAAAAATTGCCGATGATCGAGAACCTGCTCCGCGACGACGGAGCGTCTCGGGTGCGGGAAGCGTAGCGTAACCTACCGCGCGCTCAATTGGCCGTTCTGTGTGAGGTAAATCGCGAGCAGCGACAGATCGGCGGGCGTGACGCCATCCAGGCGCAACGCCTGGCCGAAAGTAGCCGGACGGTGTCGCGTGATTTTTTCGACCGCTTCGCGCCCAATGCCGCTGACCTGCTTGAAATCGATGCCGTCGGGAATCGCGCGCGTTTCGATTTCTTTCAGCCGCTCCACTTGGGCCGTCTGGCGGCGCAGATACCCTTCGTACTTCGCTTCAATTTCCAGCGCTTCGACAATCGCGGGCGAAAGTTCCGTGCCGTTGTCTTTAGTCAAATCCGCGATCCGCAATCCGCACTCCGCAATCACGCGTGAGAGGCTCGCGTTGGGCATGCGCAGAAAATCCCAGTAGGTCTTGGGTTCTCCGGGCGGCCGGTGCGAGCGCAGGTATTTTTCCGCCGTATTGATCTGCGCCTGTTTAGCGTCCACCGCCGCGAGAGCCGCGCCATCCAGCAGACCCAGGCGCTTCGCGTGCGCCGCGAGCCGCCGGTCGGCGTTGTCCTGGCGGATCAGAAGCCGGTATTCACTGCGCGAGGTAAACAAGCGATACGGCTCGACGATTTCCTTCGTCACCAGATCATCTATCATGATCCCGAGGTACGCTTCGTCGCGGCCGAGCACGAACGTTTCTTTGCCTTTCGTGAGGACGCTCAGCGCCGCGTTGATCCCGGCCATGATGCCCTGGCCCGCAGCCTCTTCGTAGCCGCTCGTCCCGTTGATCTGTCCGGCGAGATACAGTCCGCGGGCGCGGCGTGTGGCCAGCGTCGGCGCGATCTGGTGCGAGGGAACCATGTCGTATTCGATCGCGTAGCCGAAGCGCACGATCATCGCGTCTTCACAGCCGGGTATCGACTTCACCATCTCCATCTGCACTTCCGGCGGCATGCTGGTCGATAGGCCGTTGACGTAAATTTCTTCGGTATCCGCGCCTTCGGGTTCGAGAAAAATCTGGTGGCTCTCTTTTTCGGCGAAGCGCACGATCTTGTCTTCGACCGACGGACAATAGCGCGGCCCCTTGGATTTGATCTGCCCCGTGTACAGCGGCGCGCGATGAATGTTGTCCTTGATGAGCTGATGCGTGCGCGGGCTCGTGCGGGTGAGATAGCAGCACAGACTCGGGCGATCAATTTTCGTCGTGCGATAACTGAACGCCGGCGGTGGATCATCGCCGAATTGCTGTTCGAGACCGGTGAAATTGATCGTACGCCCATTCAAGCGCGGCGGCGTGCCGGTCTTCAAGCGCCAGAGTTCAAAGCCCAGCGCCTCGAGCGAGCCGGAGAGGCTCATCGCCGCCACTTCGCCCGCGCGTCCGCCTCGGCTCTGTTTCGTGCCCTGATGAATCAGCCCGCGCAGAAATGTTCCGGTCGTGAGAATCACCGCGTCGGCTGTGTACGTCAGCCCGCTTCCGCCGCGAATGCCGACGATGCGCAGCGAATTCTCTTCCGGCGCTGCAATCTTCAATTCTTCGGGCGCAACACCTTCGCGGAGTTGCTTCAGGCGTTCGCGATAGCGTTCGTCTGACCCCTGACCCCCGACCCCTGACCCCTCAACAAGTAGTTCTTCCACCATCTCCTGACGCAGCGTCAAATTCGGCTGGCGCTCGATCAATTGCTTCATCAGGATCGCGTAGAGCCGCTTGTCGCACTGCGCGCGCGGCGATTGCACGGCCGGGCCGCGTGAGCGGTTCAACATGCGGAACTGGATGCCCGAGCGGTCGGTGATCAGGCCCTGCGCGCCGCCAAGCGCGTCAACCTCGCGCACGGCGATGCCCTTCGCCGTTCCGCCGATCGCCGGGTTGCACGACATCTGCGCCACGGCCTCAAGCGAGATCGTGGTGAGCAGCGTCTTGCAGCCCATGCGCGCCGCCGCGAGCGCCGCCTCGCACCCCGCGTGGCCCGCGCCGACGACAATGACGTCAAAATGAAAAGTCGATTCGCTCATGTCCCGCCCGATCCTCAACTCACAATAGAGGAGTGTAACCTACGCCGGAGCGAGTCGCAACCCGGCGCCAACGGCTCCGTTTTTCGCGTCGAATGCCGTTGAAGTCCAAGCAACCTCAGCCTATGCTTTTCGGCACTCAATCTTGTGCCGGGTCTTATCTTCTCACTCTTTGTTCGAGGTCTCCTCATGATCACTTCACGCCATAATCACGCCCGCGTTTCTTCCGCGGTGCTGTTTGCGCTTGTCTCTTTTCTGCTCGCCGCTCGCGGTTACTGTGCCGCTCCAACGTACGAGTTTGAGTTGAACAACGCGGTTCTCGATCACATGACCAGCGGCGACATGAATGGCGACAACAAACCTGACTTGGTGATGGCCAATTCGAGCGCCGGCGGCGTCACCATTCTGTTTAATACTGGAAATGCGTTTCCCAATTTCTTCAATGGAGCTGCAACCAATCTGACGGCGGCGAATGCCACGTTTGTCGCCGTCGGCGATCTGGATGGCGACGGCCGAATGGATATCGTCTGCGGAAACAGCTCCGGAAACGCCACGGTGCGCGTCTTCCTGCAGGCTCCCGTGGGCTCGCCGGCCGGGACTTTTCCAGCCACGCCTTCGTCTTCGCCCGCCATCGGCTCGACATCAACGGGGCCAACATCGCTGGTGCTCGTAGATGTCAACGGCGACCACAAGCTCGACATTGTAACTGCCAATAAGGATACTGGCGACATCAGCGTGCTGATAAACAACGGCGACGGCACTTTTAAGACTGGCGTGCGCTACGTGGTGGGCTCGCAGCCGGTTTCCGTTGCCGCGGGCGATGTGAACGGAGACGGCTTCGCCGATATCGTCGTTGCCTGCGCCGGTGAAAGCTCGGTCTTTTTCCTGCTGAACGACGGCACCGGAAAATTCGGATTCCCGTACGGCGTGCTGGTTGGCGATTCGCAGAAACAGGTCTCGCTGGTTGATTTGAACAAAGACGGCATCCTCGATCTGGCCGTCGTCCAGAGCGCCGGAACGGCAAAGAACAACCTCGCGGTCTGTTTGGGCATCGGCGACGGCACCTTCGGCGCGCCAACGAACAATCTGACTCCGACCAAGGCCCAGAGCTTCGCCACAGCCGATGTGACGGGCGACGGCAATATCGATGTGGTACTGGCCACACAATTCGGCCCGACCGGACCCAGCATCTTTGGTCTGCGCGGCAATGGAAACGGCACCTTCCTGGCGGGGTCGGATTTCCAGTTCACGGTGAACGCGGTGGCCACCGCAACGGTACTCGCCGATTTCGATGGCGACGGCCAGCTTGACGTTGCGACGTCCTGTGTCAATCCCGCACCCGCCGGACTCTATATTGAGAAGCTGAATCCGCGCGCGACACTCAGTTCCCTCAGCCCCTTTCAAGCCATTGTCGGCGGCACGACATTCACGCTGACGGTGAACGGAAGCAATTTCAAAAACGGCGCCGTGGTCAACTGGAACGGCATCGCGCGCACGACAACGTTTGTCAGTGCCACGCAACTGACGGCCAGCATTCCCGCGGGCGATCTGGCGAACGCCGGAAAGATTCCGGTCACCGTCACCAATCCCGCGCCTGGTGGATTCGCTTCGGATGCCGCGTTCTTTTCCGTTTACCCGACGACGATTGGTTCCTTCACCGTTCTAAACACGCAGGATTCCGGCAGCGGCAGTTTGCGCTTCGCCATGCAACAAGCGCGCAACGGCGATTCGATTGTGTTCGACCCGGTCGTCTTCGACCTGACCAACTCAGACGCCGCGACCGTGATCAACGTGCTCAGCCCACTGCCGCCGCTCGACGACGGCTCGGTCACGATCGATTCGTCCGACCGGCGCGTGACGGTCAACGGCACGGCGGCGGGCTCGGCCAACGGCCTGCTGATCAACAGCAGCAGCAACAAAGTCATGGGCCTGACGCTCGTGGGCTTCACCAATTCCGGCATCAGCATTCAGGGCGGAGCGAAAAACAACATCATCGGCGGGCCGCGTAGTTCGGGCACTGGGCCGAACGGCCAGGGGTTGCGCATCGCCAATTGCGGCGCGTTTGGCATTGAAATCACCGACGCGGGCACCAGTGGCAACGTGATCAAGGGTTGCTGGATCGGGCTGGATTCGTCCGGCACCACGTCGAGTCCCAATTTGGCCGGCATCCTGATCCAGGGCGGCGCGCCCACGAACACGATTGGCGGAACGGCCGACGGCGAATCGAACTCTGTCAGCGGAAACACGTTTGAAGGCGTCACGGTCTCCGGCGCAGGCACCGATAGCAACGTCGTCATCGGCAACATCGTCGGCGCGGCAGCCATCGCCACCTCCAGCCGCAGCGTCAGCGCGCGAGACGATACCACGTTGCAAGGCCGCAACGCGGTCTCCAACGGCAGCGCGGGCGTTTTCCTGTCCAAGGGCACACAGGGCAGCACCGTCGGCGGCACCAACCCGGGCGAAAGCAACGCCATCGCCAACAATGGCGGCAACGGCGTTGAAGTGCGCGCGAACAACTCGAAGAAAAACTCATCGAAGAGCAACAAGATCACCAAGAACATCAAGGGCGGCATCGCCTTGTTCGACGGCAGCAACGAAGGCGTCACACCGCCGACGGAAGATGATGTGACGGCCGGCGCCGCAACCGGGTCAACGCAAAAAGTGCATGTGCGCGGCAGCGCCGCTCGCGATGGCACGATCGAACTCTTCAACGACAGCGGATCTCAGGGCGAAACGCTGATTGGCCGCGCTGGCGTGGTCGGCGGACGCTTCGACGTCGAAGTCGATTCGACCATCAGCCAGAAACTGACCGCGACACTGACCGATTCCAATGGCAACACGTCGGCGTTCCACGCCATTACCGTGCCGCCGGGCAGTGGCGGCGGAACAACCGTGGACACCACGGACACCGACGGTGACGGCGCGAGCGACGTGCTGGAAACGCTGGCCGGAACCGATCCGAACAATTCTTCGGACAAACCGCTGGATGGCGGAGTGCTCGTTGTCGACAAGCCGGCGATTTCGGCCAACTTCAGCGCGACCGGCAAAGATTCGCTCAAAGCCGTGCTGAACCTGGTTCTGCCCGCGGGATTTGTAAATGCGAATACGGGCGTGAACATTCAATTCGGCGGCATCTCGAAAAATTTCGTGCTCGACCTGAAAGGCAAGAGTCCGAAGGGTACCGCGACGGTCTCGCTCAAGGGCGGCTCGCTGCTGGCATCGACCGCGCCAAAGGCCGGCGCGTTTACGCTCGCGATGAAGGGCGATCTGCGTGCGGGCCTCGTGGCCTCTGGCTTCACCGACAAGACGACAGCCAAAGACGGCGACGTGGTCACCGTCCCGGTTGCGCTCGGCCTGATCGTGGGTGCGAACAAGTACGTCTTCGCCGGCCAGGTGTTGATGGTGTACAAGGCCACGCAAGGCAAAAGCGGCAAGGCCTCCTTGCCGAAATGATCGTGGCGCGCGACGCCTATTAAAAGGAGACGTGCGCTGAATTCCGTGGCCGCTGCGCAGGTGATTTCAGCTTTTGACGCTCGCCTCGGCGCGGCCGGTTGCGGCGAATTGCGCGCCGAACGTCTCACCACGCTGCAGATCAACGTCGGAAAACTCTGCAACCAGGTCTGCCGGCATTGCCACGTCGATGCCGGCCCTCATCGTATCGCCGAACAGATGTCGCGAGAAACGTCCGAGCTCGTTGTCGACGTTCTGCGCCGCCATCCGCAGCTCGAAACGCTCGACATCACCGGCGGGGCTCCGGAACTCAACGCGAACTTCCGCATGCTCGTCCGCGCCGCGTTTGAATTGCGCCGCGCGATCATCGACCGCTGCAACTTGACCGTGCTTTTTGTCGAAGGCCAGCAGGATCTCGCCGCGTTCCTGGCCGAACATCGCGTGCGCATCGTCGCTTCGCTGCCGTGCTATCTTGAGCAGAACGTTGACAAGCAGCGCGGCGGCGGAGTTTATGCGCAGAGCATCGCCGCGTTGAAGCTGCTGAACTCCTTGGGCTACGGCGCGAGCGGTTCCGGCCTGGAACTCGACCTGGTCTACAACCCGCTCGGCCCGTCGCTGCCACCGCCGCAAGATGCGCTCGAACGCGATTACAAGCGTGAGCTGTACGCGCGCCACGGCGTGGTCTTCAACCGGCTGTTGACGATCACGAACATGCCGATCTCGCGGTTTCGACAGGATCTGCAGCAGAGCGGCCGGCTCGGCGCGTATTTGGATTTGCTGGCTGAAAACTTCAACACCGCAGCCGTGCCCGGCGTGATGTGCCGCTCGCTGATTTCCGTCGGCTGGGACGGCGCGCTGTACGATTGCGATTTCAATCAGATGCTCGAGCTGCCGCTGGCCGGTTCGCAGCGCGGCCACATCCGCGATTTCGATTTCGCCGCGCTGCAGCAGCGCCGCATTCGCACCGCCGACCATTGCCTGGGCTGCACGGCTGGCGCGGGCTCGTCCTGCAATGGCGCGCTGAAGGAGCAACACCTCCATGACTGAACCATTGAACGTCGAAGCCGCCGTGCTCGAGCGCTACCGCGAAGGCGCGCAGAATAAAGTCGAGGCGCTCTGTTGCCCGATCCATTACGACGCGAAATTTCTGCGCGCTATCCCGCAGGAAATTCTGGACCGCGACTACGGCTGCGGCGATCCGTCGCGCTTCGTGAAGCCGGGCGAAACAGTGCTCGATTTGGGATCGGGCAGCGGAAAAATCGCGTACATCGCGGCGCAAATCGTCGGCGCCTCGGGCCGCGTCATCGGCGTCGATTTCAATCCGGCGATGCTGGAACTGGCGCGCAAATACCGCGCGGAAGTCGCCGCGCGGATCGGTTTCGATGTCGTGGAATTCCGCCGCGGCCGCATCCAGGACCTCACGCTCGATCTCGACGCGCTCGACCGCGAATTGGCCGCGCATCCGGTTCAAAGCGCGGACGATTTTCTGCGCCTGAATGAAACCTGCGAGCGGCTTCGGCGCGAAAAGCCTCTTGTGGCGAGAGGCTCGATCGACGTGGTGCTCTCGAATTGTGTCCTGAATCTCGTCAACGAGAGCGAGAAGCGCCAGCTCTTTGCCGAAATTTTCCGCGTTACGAAAACCGGCGGCCGCGCGGCGATTTCGGACATCGTCAGCGACAAACCTGTGCCCGCCGAAATGAAAAACGACGCGGAACTCTGGTCGGGCTGCATTTCCGGTGCGTATGAAGAGACGGCGTTCGTGCGTGCGTTTGCCGAGGCAGGATTTGCGAGCGTCAACATCGCCAAGCGCGATGAGAAACCCTGGCGCGTGGTCAACGGCATCGAATTCCGCGCGCTCACGGTCGTCGCGAATTCCGGCGCGTGTTGCGGCGAATCTCCGGCTTTTCCAGCTTCTCCCATTGCGGGCAAATGCTGCTGATGGAATGCGACGCCCCCAGCGCCGCTCCGCGCGCCGGAATCAAAAAGCTGCTGCTGCTCGCTGCAATTCTGGCCGCGTTCTGTGTCGCGTTCCAATTTCTGCCGGTGAAAAACTGGCTCGAATCGTACCGCGCCTTCATCGTTGATACCGGCTGGACCGGCCGCATTCTTTACGTGCTCGGCTACGCGTTGTTCGCGATGATTCTTTTTCCGTGCACGGCGATGACGTTTCTGGCCGCCAGTTCGTTCGGACTGCTCGAAGGTTTTTTGCTCGCGGTTGTAGGCAGCAATCTCGGCGCGCTTGGCGCGTTTGTGCTCGCGCGTGGAGCGCTTCGCGGCCGCGTGGAAGCCTGGGCCGCGGCCAATCCGCGATTTTTGCGCGTGGACGAAGCGATCTCTCAGCGCGGCTTTGTCGTCGTCACATTGTTGCGCCTCACGCCGATCGTCCCGTACACGCTGCTCAATTATTATCTGGGCCTCACGCGCATTTCGACGCTGCGCTACATCGCCGGAACACTCATTGGCATGCTGCCGGTCACGCTTGCGGTCTCGTACGTCGCGTCGCTCTCGGTAGAACTCGCAGCCGGCGTGCAGGACCGCGTCAAACTCGGCATCTACGCCGCCGGTTTCGCCGCGACGCTCGCCGTGACGATCGTGATCACGCGCCTGGCGCGCCGAGCGCTTCGCGAGATCGATGCGCCGATCGCGAAAGCTGGGTCCCTTGGCCGTGCCGCCGTCCGGCGCGGAGAATTGACCATGTCCGACGCTCCATCCGCTTCCGGCGCGAACGGTTGCGCGCTCTCCATCATTATTCCCGTGTTGAACGATGCGTCCGCGCTGCGCCGCTCTCTGGAGGCGCTCGCCGTTGATTGCGGATCCGACGCAAACATCGAAACGATTGTCATCGACGGAGGCAACGATGCGGCGGCGTCGGAAATCGCGCGCGGCTCTGGCGCCGCTTACCTCCGCGCCGAGCGCGGCCGCGCCACTCAGATGAACGCAGGCGCAGCGCGCGCGCGCGGCGAATGGCTCTGGTTTCTGCATGCCGACTGCATTCCTTCGGCCGGCTCGCTGGCTGCGCTGAAAAGTCTGGACGCTGCGGCGCGCTGGGGCTGTTTCCGACATCGGATTGATGCGCCGTCGCTCGCGTTGCGGGTGATCGAGCGCGCCGATAATTTTCGCGCGCGCTGGCTGCGCATGCCCTACGGCGATCAAGGCCTGTTTGTGCGTCGCGCGGATTTTGAACGCGTCGGACGCTTCGCCACCGTGCCGCTGCTGGAAGATGTGCTGCTCGCGCGGGCGCTCGGAAAAATCGCGGCGCCGCGCGTCCTGCGCCCGGTTCTGAAAAGCGATGCGCGCCGTTGGCTTCAGCGCGGAATATTTGCAACAACGTGGCTGAATTGGAAAATCATGTGGCAGTTTCTGATCGCGGGAAAATCGCCGTCCGAACTCGCGTCACTCTATCGCTCGACTCCGGAATCATCCACCGCAACCGGCGCTGAACGCCCCTTGTAAGCCGCAGATCGTTTGCTCCGCCGTTACGCGCTCGCCAGTTTCGCGAGCCGATATTCTGTCGGCGTCGAACCCATCGTTTTCAAAAACACGCGGCAGAAATGGTTGGCGCAAACGAAGCCGCAGACGTGCGCGACCTCTTTCACATTCAGCGTGCTACCCGTCATCAACTCGCACGCCTTTTCAATGCGCAGCTGCCGCAGCCGCTCAGCCGGCCCGACGCCGAAGTGCCGGATGTACAATCGCGTGAGCTGGCTGCGCGAGAGACTCGCCGCGGCGGCGACCTCTTCGATGCTCAGCGGCCGTGCGAGGCGATCTTTCAGCAGGTTTTCGGCCGCGCGCAGTTTCCATAATCCCGAATCGAGCTCCGCCGTGTCTTCGCGCGAGGGCATGCGGCCGGTATCGAGTCCCGAGATCATCTCCCACAAAACCGCCTGAAGATGCGCGATGCGCGACGATGTCGAGAGCGCCAGCGCATCACGCAGGCTGTGAGCGCCGCCGCGCAATTTGACGGGATCGATTTTCAAATGCGTCTGCTGCAAATCGCCCAGGAATTTTGCCATTGTGCAAGCCGGGTCCGCCGTGAGCCGCAGATCCAGAAAAAGAACCCGCACTGGCGATGCCTGCTGCATCACGACGTGCTCCACCTGCGCCGGAACGATGTAGCACCCGCCGCCGTTTTCCTCATAAAGCCGGTCGCCGATCTGCAGCGACATATATCCGTCGAGAATCCACAGCGCCTGAAGTTCGCGGTGCGAATGCCAGCGCCCGCTGCGCATCGTCGTCCACTCCACTTCGGCCAGATACGTGATGCCGATTTCGGGGTACGCGACGCTGTAGCGGTCGTAGGGCGCGTGGTGGCTTTTGGCTTTCATTTTAACTCCCGTTTCTAATTCCTGGTTTCTTGTTTCTGGTTTGGCGCATTCAGCGCTCTCACACCAGAAACCAGAAACCAGAAACTTGAAACCAGAAACCTTTCTTGCGTCAATCGGGCTGAGAATGCGTCAAACAGATAGTTCTTACTGAGCGCACTTATGCATTAACATGGTGTAGCTTCAAGTACCAAACGGATAGTAATGCCTAGCTCGGCAATCGCAACCTGTACGACACGAGAGACGGATGATGAAACGAAAGTTCGCACAGTTCGCTCTCCTTTATTGCCTGCTGCTGGCGGCTGCTTCGCTGCGTGCCGCGCAGATCAGCACCATCGCCGGCACCGGCAAAGCGGCGCTCGGTGAAATGAGCGGCGCCGCCGACGCCGTCAACATCGGCCAGCCATTTGGCGTCGAGATCGCGCCCGACGGCGCGCTGTACATCTGCGAAGTCGAAAACCATCGCATCCTTCGCCTTGATCTGTCGACGAAGCAGGTCACTACCATCGCCGGCACCGGGAAGCCGGGCAATTCCGGCAACGGCGGACCCGCGACCGAGGCGACGCTGACCGAACCGTATGAGATTCGTTTCGACAAAGCCGGCAATCTCTATGTCACCGACATGAAAGCCGCCGCCGTTCGCAAGATTGATGCGAAGACCAAAGTAATTTCGCTCGTCGCCGGAACCGGCACGCCCGGCTTCAGCGGCGATGGCGGCCCCGCCGCTCAGGCGCAGCTCAACCAGCCGCACAGCATCGCGCTCGACGAGAACGATGGCCTCTATATCGCCGACATCGGCAACAACCGCATTCGTAAAGTCGACCTGAAGTCCGGCACGATTTCAACGATCGCCGGGGATGGCACGCCGAAGGCGACGCGCTCGGGCGCGAAAGCCGCCGGTCAGCCGCTGCGCGGACCGCGCGCGCTCTGCGTGCTGAAAAACACCTTGTGGATCGCGCTGCGTGAAGGCCACAGCGTCTGGAAACTCGATCTGAGCAGCAACGAAATCACGCACGTCGCCGGCACAGGCAAAGTCGGATTCCAGGACGGCCCGGGCGCGCAGGCCACCTTCAACGGCCCGAAGGGAATCGTCGCCGGACCCAACAACGAATTGTTCGTGATGGACACTGAGAACCACGCCGTCCGCCGCGTCGATTCAGTAAGCGGCGCCGTGACGACGCTCGCGGGCGGCGGCCCCTCGAGCAAAGGTTTCGGCGGCGACGGCGGCGACGCGCTGCAGGCGAAAATGGACCGTCCGCATGGCATTACCGCCGACGCAAGTGGTACAATCTATATCGGCGACACGAACAATCACCGTGTACGGCGAGTATCCAAGTGAGGGGGCTCTTGCGGATGCGATTTATAATCGGCATCAGAAAAATTCGCGCGATGTGTGCCACGGGCAGCCTGCCGTTGGCTGCCCGTGTGATCGCGCAGAGACTTCCGGCACTGGCAACGATGGCAAACGGCCTCCGTCGCTGTCCGTGGCATACACTCGTCACTGCCGCGCTATTCGTCACATGTGGGCTCCGCGCTGAAGACGCCGTCCCCGATGCTGAAAAATTAAAATTCTTTGAGCAGAAAGTGCGTCCGCTGCTCATCGACAACTGCCTGAAGTGCCACAACGAGAAAAAGCAGAAGGCCAACTTGCGCATGGAGACGCTGGCCGGCTTTCTGAAAGGCGGCGACACCGGCCCCGCGATCGTCCCCGGAAAGCCCGCCGAATCGCTGCTCGTCAAAGCGGTCTCGTACAAAGACGAAGACCTGTTCATGCCGCCGAAAGACAAGCTGACCGGCGATGGCGGAAAAATGGCCGCGGAAGACATCGCGACCTTGACCGAATGGGTGCAGATGGGCGCGCCGTGGACCGAAGGCAGCAGCCTCGCCGGCGAACACAAGCGCCGCCACATTACCGAGGCCGACAAAAAGTTCTGGTCGTTCGTGCCCGTCAAGGACGCCCCGCCGCCGGCCGTGACCGATGCATGGGTGAAGAACGACATCGACAAATTCATCTTCGCGAAACTCAAAGCCGAAGAAATCGCTCCCTCGCCCGAAGCCGAAAAAGCCGCGCTGATCCGCCGCGCGACGTATGACCTGCACGGCCTGCCGCCGACGCCCGAAGAGGTCGACGCGTTTGTTGCCGACACCTCGCCCGACGCGTACGAAAAACTCGTCGACCGCCTGCTCGCCAGTCCGCGCTACGGCGAACGCTGGGGCCGCCACTGGCTCGACCTCGTTCGTTTCGCCGAATCCGACGGCTTCAAGCAGGACGCTTTCCGCCCCAACGCGTGGCCGTACCGCGATTATGTGATCAAGGCCTTCAACGACGACAAACCCTACGACCGTTTCGTCACCGAGCAGCTCGCGGGCGACGAAATCGCGCCCGACGATCCGGACGTACTCGTCGCGACGTCGTACCTGCGCCAAAGCATGTACGAATACAACCAGCGCGACGTGCCGAAGCAGTGGAGCGAATACCTCAATGACATCACCGATGTGACCGGCGACGTTTTTCTCGGCCTCGGCATGGGCTGCGCGCGCTGCCACGATCACAAGTTCGATCCGATTCTGCAGAGCGATTATTTCCAGCTGCAGGCGTTCTTCAGCGGCATCCTTCCGCGCAACGACATGGTTCTCGCGACGCCGAAACAGAAAGAAGAACACGCCGCAAAGATGAAAATCTGGGAAGAGAAAACCGCGGACATCCGCGCTGAAATCGCGGCGATTGAAAAGCCGTTCCTCGATCGCGTCGCCAAACCCGCGCTCAGCAAATTTCCGCCCGAAACGCGCGAGATGATCGAGAAGCCGGCCGACAAGCGTTCGCCGTACGAATGCCAGATCGCCGAGCTCGCCTACCGCCAGGTCACCGAAGAACAGCGCCAGATCGACGGCAAAATCAAAGGCGCCGATCGCGAAAAGTGGACCGCGGCCAAGCGCAAGCTCGCCGAATTTGACGACGTCAAGCCCAAGCCGCTGCCGCCCGCGTTCATCGCGACCGACGTCGGCCCCGTCGGCCCGCCGGCGATCATTCCCGGCGACAAAAAGAAGCGCACGTTTGAGCCCGGCTTTCTCACCATCCTCGGCGCCGAAGTTCCGCAGATTTCCGCGCTGCCAAATTCGACCGGCCGCCGCACCGCGCTCGCGAAATGGATCACTCGGCCGGACAACCCGCTGGCCGCGCGCGTGATGGTCAACCGCATCTGGCAGTATCACTTCGGCCGCGGCATCGCCTCGAACACCAGCGACTTCGGCAAGCTCGGCGAAAAGCCCACGCACCCCGAACTGCTCGATTACCTCGCCGCGAATTTTGTGAAGAACGGCTGGAGCATCAAAAAAATTCACCGGCTGATGATGACGTCCGCGACGTATCGGCAGAGCGGCGTGCAGCCCACGCCGGCGGTCGCGAAGCTCAAAGATCCCGACAACCGCTGGCTCTGGCGCATGACCACGCGCCGTCTCGATGCCGAACAGATTCGCGACGCGATGCTCGCCGTGAGCGGCGAATTGTCGCTCGACGCCGGCGGCCCGTCGGTTGATTTCATCGCGCCGCGCCGTGGCGTTTTCACCAAGGCGCTGCGCAATACGCGCGATCCGTTCAACGAAGCGTTCGACGGCGCCGACGGCATCACCACAACGCCCAGCCGCAGCACGACCACGACGCCGACGCAGTCGCTGCTCCTGATTAATGGAGGCTGGCCGCTGCAGCGCGCCGAAAATTTCGCCGCGCGCCTGCGCAACATGAAAGTAAAGGACAACGAGCAGCTCGTGACGCAAGCGTATCGCCTGGCCTTTGGCCGGATGCCTGATGCCGCCGAGCGTGCCGCCGCGCTGAAGTTTCTCACGCGAAAGAGCAGCGAGACTGCGCCAGGCGCGGAGCCGGGCGGCGTGATGTTGTCGGACAAAATCGTCACCGAAGCGATGCCGCATCGCGGAAGCCAGGCGATTCATGTGCGCAACGGAAATCCCGAAGACATGCTGCGCGCGGCTGACACGCCCGCGCTGCCGAGCGAAGATTTCACAGTCGAAGCCGTCGTGCAGCTCGATTCGATCTACGACGACGCGAAAGTGCGCGTCATCGCGTCGCAGTGGTCAGGCAACCAGGCGCACACGGGCTGGTCGTTCGGCGTGACGAGCGAAAAGTCGAAGCACGAACCGCGCAATTTGATTTTGCAGCTCGTGGGCAAAGAAAGTTACGAAGTGATCCCCAGCGATCTGCGCGTCGAGCTGAACAAGACGTTCTATCTCGCCGTTTCGGTCAAACTCGCCGATACCAGCGCCGCCGGCATTACGTTTTTTCTGCGCGATCTCACCGATCCCGACGCGCCGCTGCGCACCGCCAATGTTCCGCACAAAACGACCGGCGGTTATCACTCGAAGCTGCCGCTGACCATTGGCGGGCGCGACGGCCACGGCTGGGATGGCCTGATCGACGAAGTCCGCCTCTCGAAAGCCGCGCTGACCAAGGAACAAATCCTGCTCAACGATCCCGACCTGAAAACAAACGTCGTCGCCGACTGGCGCTTCGACGAAAACCCCGGCGTACTGAAAGATTCCGCCGGCTACCAGCCCGATTTAACTCGCGGTGGCCCCGGCAAACCCCAGCCGCCGAAAGCGAACGATAATTTCCTGATCGACTTCTGCCATGTTTTACTCAACGCGAATGAATTTTTGTACGTGGAATGATTGGAGACGAAGATGAGCGGACTCAAACAAGCCGGCATTCCCCACCACGAACTCCCCGCCACCCGCCGCGATTTCCTCGCGAAGGCCGGCGCCGGTTTCGGCTCGCTCGCGCTCACGTATCTGCTCGGCGGAAAAACGCTTTCGGCCGATGAAGCCGCCGCGGCGGTCAATCCGCTCGCCCCGAAAAAAGGCCACTACGCCGGCAAAGCCAAGAGCGTCATCTTCCTCTTCATGGAAGGCGGCCCGAGCGCCCTCGACACGTTCGACCCGAAACCGAAATTGAACGAACTTGCCGGAAAACCGCTGCCTGGAAGTTTCGGTCCGGTGATCACCGCGATGGGCGAATACGGCGCGCCGCTGATGGCCTCGAAGCGCACGTGGAAGCAGCACGGCCAGAGCGGCATCTGGGTCAGCGACTGGCTGCCGCACACCGCGAGCGTCATCGACGACATCGCCGTGATCCGCTCGTGCATCGCCGACGGCATCAATCACTCCGGCGGCGTCTGTCAGATGAATACCGGCTCGGTCCTCGCCGGACGTCCGTCGCTCGGAAGCTGGGTCACGTACGGCCTCGGTTCCGAGAACCAGAATCTTCCGGCGTTCGTCGTGATGCAGGACAATCCGACGCAGGTCATCAACGGCACGCGCAACTGGGGCGCGGGGTTCATGCCCGCCGTCTACCAGGGCACGCGTTTGCAGAACGGCCCCGATCCGATTCCGAATCTGATGACGCCGAAAAACGTTGGCGACGAGCGCCAGAAGGCGAAGCTCGATTTCCTCAACGACATGAACCGCAAGCACATGGCGACTCACGACCAGAGCGAACTCGACGCGCGCATTCTCAGCTATGAACTCGCCTTCCGCATGCAGGCCGAAGCGCCGGGCGTCGTCGATCTCGAAAAAGAAACCGAGGCCACCAAAGATCTGTACGGAATGAATGACAAAGTCACCTCCGAGTTCGGCCGCATGTGCCTGATGTCGCGCCGCCTGGTCGAACGCGGCGTGCGTTTCGTCCAGCTTTACAGCGGCGCGGGAAGCAAATGGGACGCGCACAGTGGCCTCGAAAAAAATCATTCCGGCCTCTGCGCCTCGATGGACAAGCCCATCGCCGGATTGATCAAGGATCTGAAATCGCGCGGACTGCTCGATTCCACGCTCGTCGTCTGGGGCGGCGAATTCGGCCGCACGCCCATGTCTGAAAAAGGCGACGGTCGCGATCACAACCCGTACGGCTTCACGATGTGGATGGCCGGCGGCGGCGTCAAAGGCGGCCAAGTGATCGGCGAGACCGACGAGATCGGCCTCCACGCGGTCAAGGACCGCCTCCACGTCCACGACATCCACGCCACGATCCTGCACCTGCTCGGCGTCGACCACGCCCGCCTGACTTACATGCACAAAGGGCGGCCGGAACGCGCGACGATCAACGAAGGCGAGATTTATAAGAAGATAAGCGGGTAAATGGCGGCTCTTGACTCTTGGTCTGGCCATCATCGCTTCTCGCACGAACCAAGAGGTAAGAGCCGCGAGCGCAACTTGCGCCATTCGCGCCCGCATGCTATAGCACCCATCACTTCAAAATTTATTTCGGGGGAATCAACCATGCGTTTCGGCGTCAACATGCTCCTGTTCAGCGACGGTCCCAACAAAACGGTCCTCGATCAATTTTCGCCGCTTGCCGACATGGGTTTCGACGGCGTTGAACTCCCCATCTTCGCGCCGGAAACCGTCGACATCGACGCGATCCGCAAACTCGCCGATCAGCACGACCTGAAACTCACCGCCACTGGCGCTCCGCCGCCGGGCAGCCGCTTCTACGGCAACGACAAAGCTGCGCGCAAAGCTGGCGAGAAGTACACGCGAGATCTCATCAAAGTCTGCTCGCAGCTCGGCATCAAAGTTCTCGCCGGGCCGCTCTTCAAGCCGGTCGGAGACACCGACGATTCGATGCCGCTCGAGCAACAGCGCCGTGAAACCGCGAAATCGTTCAAGCCCTGGGCCGAAGAAGCGGACGAACTCGGCATCCGCCTCGCGTTCGAGCCCCTCAACCGCTTCGAAACCAACCTGCTGAACACGACGGAAGATTCGATCGCGTTCTGCGAAATGATCGGCTCGCCCGCCGCGCAGCTTCTGCTCGATACGTTCCACATGCATATCGAAGAGAAGGACACGCCCTCGGCGCTGAAGGCCGCGCAGAAAGCCGGCGTGCTCGGCCACATTCATTTCAGCGAGAACGACCGCGGCACCGTCGGCAGCGGCCAGGTTCACTGGTGCGACGTCGCGAAGAAGCTGAAGAAGATCGACTACGACGATTGGATCGTGCTCGAAAGTTTCTGCCAGGACAATCAGGCGATCAAGCGCGCCGTCTCCTGCTGGCGCCCGTTCTTCAAAGACCCGCTGGAGTTCTGCAAGAAAGGCCTGAAGTTCGCCAAGTCGCAGTTCAAATGTCACTGATGTGCCGTACTGTGGACCGCGGGCGTCCCGCGCCCGCCTCAGCCGTCAGGATTTCCCTGATTAAAGGAGCGCAGACATTCCTGTCTGCCGGCCTGCGCCCCCAAGATGAACCTGCTTTTCCGCTCGCGCCTCTCCTCAACTTACTAAAACGATTGAGGAGGTTGATTTGGCAAAAGATTGTTTCAACTATCGTCTTAATTCAGGCCGCACAATGACTTGTACGAGAAAAAAAGAAATTAACTTTCCCCATCTGTCGTTTCCGCTCACTTTAAAGTGAATGATACCACTGGTGCCATAATTTTCTCTTTCTGAAGTCAATCGTCTCAATATCATTTCGAAAAAATGTAGAAATTCTTTGAACAGATTGCCTTATGAATTGTATAGACAGGTATGGATACCGCAACGATACCAGCCAAGAAGCCGGTACCTTTTGACTCCAGCTTTCCCGGCCTGCAGACCGCCAAGCAGCAGCGCGTCGCCGCCAGCCTGATGGAACTTTTCGCGCGCTCGTCGATGCCCGACGGCCAGCTTCCGGGCGAACGCGAACTCGCTGGGCGGCTCGGCGTTTCGCGTCGAACGCTGCGCACGGTCCTGCGTTGGTTTGAGCAGCGTGGCCAGGTTCGCACCGTTCCGTTTCACGGCCGCCAGGCCCGCGCAAGCCATTCGCAATCGACCCTCTCCGATACCGTCTGCCTGCTCGGCGATATTCCCGCTGATTCGATTCCATCGATCGTGCGCGCCGACGGACATTTTCACACCGTTCAATACGCGGCCGCCGCGCGGCTGCGCGAGAGCGATTTTCACACACTGATTTTGCAGGTCGATCGCATGACGCCCGAACGCGTCGCACGCCTGGTCTCCGACCGCCCCGCCGGCGTGGTGCTCTTCCAGCATTTCGCTTCCGCGCCGGCGACGCGCGCGCTGGCCGAGCAATTCCGCGCCGCGCACATTCCATTTGTCGTTCACAGCGATGACAAAAAATTGAGCGGCTTCGATTTCGTCTGCTCCGATCACGACGACGGCGCGTACCGCCTGACGAACCACTTGATCGGCCGCGGCTGCAAACGCATTCTGCGCTGCTGGCTGGTTCCCGCCGATATTCCGCTCGAAGCGCCGTGGCTGAAAGCCAAAACGCGCTCCAGCGAACGCGCGCTGCGCGATGCCGGCCTCGAAGTGCTGCCGCTGATCGAAGCGCGCTGCGGCATGAGCGAACCCAATCTGCCGCCGCGCGAATCGTTCGAACACGGCGTGCGTCTCGCCGCTGGCTACTTGATGGATTATCTGCAGCACGGAAAAACGATCGACGCGATCATGGCCCCGTCCGATTACGAAGGCCTCTGCATGGCCGCTGCCTGTCGCAAATTTGGACTCGACCCCGGCAAGGACATTCTCGTCAGCGGCTACGACAACTGCTGGGCCGATCTCGAAGCGCGCCAGTTCGAGACGATTCCGCCGTGCGCCACCGTCGACAAGAAAAACGCCGAAATCGGCGCCGAACTGATCCATCTTCTTACCGAACGCATCCACGGAACGCTCCCGCCCGAACCGCAGGGGCGCGTCATTCAACCCAATCTGGTCATCCCGGCCGGATAATTTTAGCGAGCGAAGCGAGCCCCGCATTTCCCTCTCCCCCCGGGAGAGGGCCGACGTGAGCGACAGCGAACGCGGGGTGAGGGAAGGTCGCTGCACCGGAAAAACGCGAAGGGAATTCATGAAACACATCATTTTTATAATCGCTCTTTTGGCCGCGACTGTCTTCGCCGGCGACAAAGGCGCGTGCCTCTACGAGCCCGAAAATCTCGCGGTGCTGAAGTGCGCCGCGCCGGACGAAAACTTCCGGCTCACTGGAAGCAACGCGCCGAGCCAGATTTTCTGGCCGAACGAAGCGGTGAATCTAAAAGGCGCGTTCAAGAAGGGCAGCCTCACCGGCACCGTCGAATTCGGCCTCGAGATTCAGGAAATCAGCACGCGCGATCCCGCAGCGCATTTGAAAGATGGCTTCACCGACACCGCCGGCTTCGCGCCGAAGCTCGGCCTCGAAGGCAAACCGGTCGCGCACTCCTTTAAGGTGACGTTCGACGACAAGCCCGAGGCGACCGCCGACATTTCAAACGTCCCGGTTCCCAAACGCTTCGGAACCTACGCGCTCGTTCTCTCGCTCGAAAACAAGCGCCAGTTTTTCGGAACGCTCTGCCGCGTGCCCAAGCGCCGCGACGACAGCACGCTCGAAAACACGCCGATCTTCGGTGAATTCGCGATGTTCGACGACAACGCGAAGTTCGATCTGCGCGCCGGCGCCAATGCGCGCATGGGCATCCGCGGGCTGCGCTTCGAATGCGGCTGGGCTGAGAAGGAAGACGGCACGTACGACTGGTCGCGGCTTGATCCGATCTTTTCGACGATGGAGAAAAACGGTCTGCATCTGATGGTGACGCTCGGCGGCCAGGCCGGCTGGATGTGGCCGTTCGGTCCGCACAAGCAGATTCCCGCGGTCGTCGGGCCCAACTGGGACGGTAGCCCGTATTGGGCGCAGTGCGATTGGATCTGCGATCCGAAACTGTACCCGCGCTACGGAAAATGGATCGCCGCGTTCTGCGATCGCTACTGGAAAAAAGGCGAGGGCGCGCTGTGGGGTCTCGAAAATTACAACGAACCGTGGGAAGGCGGCGGCATCTCCGGCTGGGCGCGCGACGCGCAGCAGTACCGCGCGCTGCAGATCCTGATTGCCAACGCCGCGCGCAGCGTCGATCCGAAAATCAAGATCTGCGCCGCGTCGTCGATCATGAACACCGAAGACAAACTCTTCGGCGACGGCAAGCGCGACATGGACAAATACATCGACATCTTCACCGATCATTACGTCCTGCCCTGCATGTGCTACGGGCCGCTGGTCGCGAAGGCTCACGGAAAAGAATCGGTCGAAACTGAAACGTGGTTCGTGAACAGCGAATTCCTGCTGCCGCAGATCGTTCAGTTCATCGCCTCGGGCCAGACGCGCCTCTCGCCGTGGCACCCGCGCGTGCTCTTCGATACGCTGCCGGGATCGAAGGACCAGTATTTCATCCCCGCGCCCGTCGTCGCGGCGACGGCAGCGTTCAATTATTTCCTCAGCGGAAAACCGTTCGAGAAAATGCCGTTCAAGACGCACCTGCCCTGGGTCTTTCAGTTCGGAAAGGACGACGATAAGAGCGGCGTTCTCGTCGTGATCGGCCAGTTGCTCAGCATCGGCGGCGACGACCCGAAAGAGCGGCTCTGGTCGCAAGTCGACGGCTCTGCGGGCGGCACGATGACCATCGACAACGCCGACGGCCTGCTGCAGTTCTACGATCTGGCCGGAAACCGCATCAACGAAGACCAGAAATCCGTCACGCTGCCGATGACGATTTTCCCGACGTATATCGCCTGTGAAAAAGGACCGGCCGCCGCGGCTGCGCGGTTGAAGCAGGCGAAGATCGAAGGCAAGCGCCCCGTCGAAATCCTGCCGCGCGATTTCAGCACGCGCGTCGACGCGAAGAACGCGGTGCTCAACGTCGCCGTCCACAATTGCATGACGCGCACGCTGAACGGCAAGCTGGCCGTCAAAGCGCCGGCCGACATCCAGCTCGCGAAGAACGAGGAATCGATCACGCTCGAAGGCGGCGAAACCAAGACGCTGACGTTTGCAATCGCGTCGGCCAAACCAAACACCGGCAACAGCTATCCCTGCACGTTCGATTTCACCTCCGACGGCGGCAACGCGAGCTACACCGAAGCGATGAACGCCGCGATCATCGTCAAAGGCTCGCGCACGATCGACGGAAATCTCGACGATTGGAACGACGTCCCGGGCATCACGATCATCGCCACGAAACAGAAGGCCGAGATCACCGAAAACATGCGCCGGCCGTGGCTCGAACTGAAAGACCAGCAGCCCGACGGAAATTTTGCCGAGTTCAAACTCGCCTGGGACGAAAAGTACCTCTACGTCGCCGCGCGCGTGAACGACAAGACGATCGAAAAGCCTTCACCGGGAATGGAAGGCCGCGACGAAGACGCGTATTTTCACTCGAAGGCATCCGATACGCGCGCGCCGTACGACAAGTTCCTGAAAGATTTCCCCGGCCGCAGCTTCGCCGAAGTGCCGTACGTCTACTGCTACAGCCCCGAAAGTCCCGCGAACGAAAACCTGCCGCGCATTCCTTTCCGGCGCGACCGGCTCCATATCGCGCTCGATGTCACCGACGACTGGCACGACCTCTCGCCGGACACCGACAAAGTTCCCTACGGCTTCCACGCCGTGCCCGATACCGATTACGAATACGCGCTGTATGGCATCAAAGACAACAAGAGCGAATTGTGGCGTCTTCTCGCGCCGGGCGTGCCGCGACGCCACGATTTTCCGCGCACAGGAAAACCCGAGCATGGCACGGGCACGGTCGCGGGCGCGAAACATGTAGTGAAGCGCGAGGGCAATGTTTTCATCTACGAGATGGCGATTCCGAAAGAAGAAATCGCCAATTTGAAACTCAGCGTCGGCACCACAATCGGCCTCATGCTGCGCGCGGGAAACAGTGAAGGACCCAACGTCGACTACGCGCTCGACAAAGCCGTTGCCAAAATGAACGGCTTGACGCTGAAGCCCTATTGGGAGCGCAAGCCCAGCTGCGGCGTGCGCTGGACGCTCGTGGAATGAGCCCCGTCGCAAATCAATGCCAACGAGCGAGCAAGCCCAATATGCATTGGGCTTGCTCCTTTTATTGAGAGATCGAAATCGCGCGTTTATTTTCGAGCTGCCGGCTTGCGCGCGATCTTGTTGTCGCCGTTGGCCACTTTTGCGCTCGTCGGCGT